>Ga0208135_100311_pt1 | contig 32992 bp, 41 predicted proteins | sample AntDeeMetag02WF5_FD_184757 | JGI IMG/M metagenome (GOLD analysis project Ga0208135, IMG submission 184757) | Saline lake microbial communities from Deep Lake, Antarctica - Antarctic Deep Lake Metagenome 02WF5 (SPAdes) (version 2) | ecosystem: Environmental > Aquatic > Non-marine Saline and...
AAGCCGCCGACGTGGAGGCCGTACAGCAGGACGATTTCCAGTGCGGTGATGCCGGCGTACGCGAGCCAGAGCACCCGCGCCGTCTCCGCGATGTGGGGCGTGAGCTTCTGGATGCCGGGGCCGGGGGCCTCTGCGTCCATCAGCTGTGCGCCGCCGACCGAGAGCTCCGGGAGGATGGCGACGGCGAGCACGACGATACCCATCCCACCGAGCCACTGGGTGAGCTGTCGCCACAGCAGCACCGAGTGGGAGTGCGTCTCGAAGGAGATGGAGCCCAGCACGGTCGCTCCCGTGGTCGTGAATCCGCTCATCGACTCGAAGACGGCGTTGACCGGGTTCGCGAGCGTCGACCCAGGGGCGGTCGCCGGCAGGACGCCGGGGACGCCGTGTGCAGCGAGCAGGTAGGGGACGGCGCCGACGATGCTCACCGCGAGCCACGTCACCGCCACCATCAGGAACCCCTCTCGGGCGCGCATCTCCTCTGGGTCGCCGAGGGATTCGAGGGCCACCCCCGCGGTGAACGCGACGACGATGGTCGCGCCGAAGGCCGCGATGCCGCCGTCCCCGTAGTAGAGGGCGACGACTAGCGGGGCCACGAGCGGCACCGAGAGCCACTTCACGACTGTCCCCACGAGCGCGAGGCTCGCCCGCCAGTCCACCCGTACCTTCATAGCTTCGCCGTAACTTCCTCGATGGCGTCGGCGCGCACGAACGCGACCACGTGGTCGCCCACGTGGACGACCGTGTCACCGCGCGGGGTGACGTAGTCGTCACCGCGCGTGATGGCGCCGATGACGACGCCGTCGGGGAGGTCGGCGGCCACGTCTCGGATGGCGCGGTCGGCGAGCACGCTCTGCTCGTCGACCTGGATCTCCAGCACTTCCGCGCCGCCGGGTTCGATGATGGCGACGTTCTCGGCACGGCGCTCGCGCGTGAACCGCGTGATCTCTTCGGCCGTGACCTGCCGCGGGTTGACGGCCACGTCGACGCCGACCGTCTCGAAGAGGTCGACGTAGCGGGCCTGTTCGACGACCGCGATGGCCCGCGTCGCGCCGACGCGCTTCGCGATGAGCGCCGCCAGCAGCGACCGCTCGTCGCTGCCGAGGGTGGCGACCACCACGTCCGCGTTCTGCACGTGTTCGCGCGTGAGGAACTCGGGGTCGGTGCCGTCGTGGGAGAGGATGGTCGCCGCCGGAATGCGTTCGGCGAGTTCCCGCGCTCGGTCCTGGTCGACCTCGATGATGCGCGGCTTGATGCCCCGCTCGACGAGGAGTTCGGCGGTCAGTTCGCCGGTCGTGCTCCCGCCGACGATGACCACGTCCTTGATGTCGTCGGCAGCCTCAACGGGGTTGATCGCCCCCGAGAACTCCCGGACCGCCTCCGGACGCCCGATGACGACGACGCGGGCGTCACCGTCGATGACGGTGTCTCCGCGGGGTATCACGGCGGCGTTGGCGGACTCCGGGATGACCGCGACGAACGTCAGTTCGTCGAACTCGTCGGCCTCGGCGATGGTCTGGCCCGCGAGCGGACTGTCGAGGGGCACCTCGAACTCCGCCATCTCCACGTGGCCGCCGGCGAACGGGTCGACGTCGCGGGCGGTCGGGAGACCGACGATGCGGACGATGGCCTCCGCCGCCAGCAGGTCCGTACACACCATGAAGTCGACGCCGAACGCGCCACGGTGGTTCCGCCACGTGTCGAGGTAGGTGGTGTTCTTGACGCGCGCGATGGTGAACGCGTCGCTGACGGTGTTGACGGTACCACACGTCGCGAGGTTCGTCTCGTCGTCGTCGGTGCTCGCGATGACGATGTCGGCGCGCTCGACTTCGGCCTCCAGGAGCACCTCGAGGTCGGTGCCGTCCCCGGTGACCGCGAGCACGTCGTGGGAATAGGTCATCGCCTCGACGCGCTCGGGGTCGACGTCGACGACGACGACCTCGTGTCCGTCGGCCAGGCTGTTCGCGATACTCGACCCGACTTCGCCGGCACCCACGATGAGGATGCGCATTCAGGCTGCGCCCCCGGTTAGCATGTTCAGTTGGTGGAACCTCCGTCCCAATAGGGCTTCGGAACCGACTACAACGTTTATTGTCCCGCGCCATACAGTGTGAGAGAATGACACGAGGTTCGGGCGCTCCAGTCCACCTCCTCCTCGTCGAGGACGACGAGTCGATGGCCGACCTGACGGCCACGTACCTCGAGCGGGAGGCCGAGGAGTTCGACGTGACGACGCGGCCGGCAGCGGAACCCGCCCTCGAGTTCCTCGAGACGGCGACGGTCGACTGCGTCGTCTCCGACCACGACATGCCGGGGATGGACGGCCTGGAGTTCCTGGCCGCCGTCCGGGAACGGGACCCGGAACTCCCGTTCGTGCTGTTCACGGGGAAGGGAAGCGAGGAGATCGCCAGCGACGCCATCTCCGCTGGGGTCACCGACTACCTCCAGAAGGCCAGCGGCACCGACCAGTACGCCGTCCTCGCCAACCGGTTGCGCAACGCCGTCGAGAAGCGGCGCTCGAAGCAGGCGCTCCGCGAGGAGAAACACCTCCTCGAGCAGGTGCTGACGACCACGCCCGGCTCTGTCGTCTTCCAGCCGGACGGCAGCGTCGCGTCGGCGACGGACCGCGCGAAGGCGACCCTCGGCCTCGCGGACGCGGACCTCCCGACCACCCCCGAGTGGACCTTCGAGACCCTCGACGGCGAGCCGATTCCCGAGCGCGACCACCCCGCCAGGCGGGTGGCGCGCTCGGGCCAGTCGCTCCACGGCGAACGCCTCGCCATCGAGTGGCCGGACGGCTGGCGGAAGTACCTCGTGATGCACTGTGCGCCGCTGTTCGGCGACGACGGCCAGGTCGACCGGGTCGTCGCCTCGTTCACGGACATCACCGACCGCGTGAAACACGAACAGGAGATCGAGCGCGTCCAGACCATCGTGCAGGCGGTCGGTGACGCCGTCTACACGCTCGACGAGGAGGGCGTGTTCACGTTCGTCAACGACGCCTTCGAGGAGTTGACGGGCCACGACCGCGACGACCTCGTCGGCGAGCACTGTTCGGTCGTGATGTCCGACGAGGACATCGAGGCCGGCGAGGCGATCATCCGGGACCTCCTGGAGGGCGACGACGAGGCGGGAATCACCGAGATGAGCGGCGAGAACTGGGCCGACCACGTCGAGAGCGTCGAGGTCCACATCGCGTTGCTCCCCTTCGACGTCGAGTTCCAGGGGACCGTGGGCGTCGTTCGCGACGTCACCGAGCGCAAGCGCCGCGAGCGCAAACTCCGGGAGAGCGAGGAGAAGTACGCGACGGTCGTCGAGGAAGCCAACGACGGCGTCATCATCGCCCAGGACGAGCGACTGCAGTTCGCCAACTCTCGGGCCGCCGAGATTCTCGACGCCGACCCGGAGTCCGTCGAGGGGACGCCCATCGCGGACGTCGTGGCACCTAATCACCGCGAAACGGTGGTCGAGCGATTCGAACGTCGCATCGAGGGCGAAGGCGTCGAGAAGCGCTACGAGTTCGACGCGCTGAGCGTGACCGGCGAACGCGTCCCCATCGAGTTCACCCCATCGACCATCACGTACGAGGGCGAACCGGCGGTGCTCGCCGTCTGCCGCGACGTCAGTGACCGCCGACAGCACGACCGGGAGCGGCGCCAGTACGAGACCATCGTCGAGACGGCGCCCGACGGCGTCTTCATCGTCGACGAGGCTGCGAACTACGTGAGCGGCAACGCGCAGGTCGCCAGCCTCACCGGCTACTCGCAGTCGGAACTGGAGTCGATGAGCGTCCCCGACATGGTCGCGGACGGCGTCTTCGACCCGGAGGTCATCCCGCGCTACGAGGAGACGGTCAGCGGACTGCTCTCCACGACGGGCGACGCCAAGGACAAGTTCGAGTTCCACGCGTACCCGAAGGACACCGACGAGTCCCGCATCGTGGAGTGCCACCTCGCGCTCCGGCCGTTCGACGAGGAGTTCCGGGGCACCATCGGCGTGCTCCGTGACGTCACCGAGCGCAACCGCCGCGAGCGGAAACTGGAGGCCCGCAACGAACGGCTCAACGAGTTCGCGAGCGTCGTCAGCCACGACCTCCGGAGCCCGCTCAACGTCGCCACCGGGTGGCTCGACCAGTACCGACAGCACGAGGAGGAATCGGCGCTCGACCGCGTCGAGGGCTCGCTCGACCGCATGGACGAGATTCTCGAGGAACTGCTCGCGCTCGCCCGCGACGGCACGGACGGCCGCGAGACGGAGACGGTGCCGCTGCAGGTCGCGGCCGTCGCCGCATGGGACTCTGTCGACACGGGCGAGGCCCACCTCGGCCTCGACCTGGAGGACGTGACCGTACAGGCCGTCCGCGGCCGCCTCCAGGAGCTGTTCGAGAACCTGTTCCGCAACGCGGTCGACCACGGCTCCCCGCCGGTCGCCCAGGCGCAACTCGACGGCTCCATCGCCGAGGAGGAGACTGCAGTCCAGATCCGGGTCTGCCCCCTAGAGGACCGCGCGGGCTTCTTCGTGGAGGACGACGGGCCGGGCATCCCCGCGGACGACCACGAGGACGTCTTCGAGATGGGCTACACTACCGCCGCGGACGGCACGGGCTTCGGGCTCGCCATTGTCGAGAACATCGCGGAGAACCACGGCTGGTCGGTGACGCTCGCGGAGAGCGGGAACGGCGGCGCGCGCTTCGAGTTCGAGACCGGCGGGGGCTGACGCACCGGCGGCCCACCGACGGCCGGGCCGTGGTCAGGCCCCGTCCGTGACGATACCGGCGACCGTCCCTACCCGGATAGTTTAGGCTATCGTAAACGGTGTACGTGGGTTACGATTCCACTGTCCGGTCGTGTCGTCGACCAAAAATGTGGAACGCGCGGTACCGCCTGTTAGTCGCCGCCGCCGAACATCTCGCGCATCATCGGGTGCATCTCCATCATCTGCTCTTCAGCGATCTCCTCGTACAGCTTGTACGTGATAGAGATCGTCAGCAGCAGGCCCGTCCCGGTGACGTTCCCGATGGTGCCGAGCATGTTCGCCATGACGGCGAGCAGGCCGACGAGGGCACCGCCGATGACGGTGACCTGCGGGATGTACCGCTCGAGGACCTTCTCGATGACGCCGAGGTTCTTCCGGAAGCCCGGAATCTGCATCCCGGAGTTCTGGATCTGCTTGGCGGTCGCCTTGGGGCCCATGTCGGCGGTCTCCACCCAGAAGATGGCGAAGATGCCGCCGCCGATGACCATGAACGTGAGGTCGACGGCGATGCGGATCATCACCTGCCACGGCTCGGCCGTGGAGGCTGCGGTCCACCACATCCAGGCGTCGGGGTTGTAGATGGGCGCGAAGTAGTAAAACAGGCCACTGACTGGCTGTCCCTCCACGTAGACGCCCGCCCAGGTGGGGAGGTTCACCGTGGAGTTGAGGATCTGCCCGAGGAACTGGATGTTCGCCTGCAGCGCGCGAACGAGGATCATGGGCAGGACGCTCGCGTAGATGAGCTTCACCGGGAAGCGGCCCCGGGCGCCCTTCACGCGGGCGTGGCTGAGCGGAATCTCGACGCGCACGCTCTCGGCGTACACGACGACCACGTAGATGAGAACCGTCGTGATGACGCCGAGGATGCCCGCCTGCATCAACACGAACGAGAGGCCGTCAGTCGTCAGCAGCGGCGGGATGTTCGAGACGTTGCCCACCGCGATGTCGAACCACGTGGGGATGAGCCCCTGGTTGCCGACGCCACCCTCCCAGAAGAAGAGGCCGCCGACGAGGCTCTGGCTCACGTTGGCCACGATGAAGAGGCCGATACCTGAGCCGACGCCCCACTTCGAGATGACCTCGTCCATGAACAGCAGCAGGACGCCACCCGCCGCGATCTGGGCGAAGATGAGCGCCCGGACGCCGAACAGACCGACGCCGAGGCTCTGGGCGAGCTGCGCGCTCGGCTGGAGGAAGTTCCCGAGGAACACCATCGGCAGTCCCGTCAGGAACACCATCACGACCACCAGGAACTTCTGGAGCCCCTGGTAGATGGCCTGGTCACGCGGGTCGTCCGTGTCCAGTCCGAGCAGGTTCGCACCGCCCAGCAGCTGCAGGACGATGCTCGCCGTGACGATGGGCCCGATGCCCAGCTGGAGCACCGTCCCCTGACCGCCGGCGAGTAGACTCCGGAACTGTCCGAAGAAGTCCTCGCCGCCGGCCTGGAGGCCCCACAGCGAGACGTTCGTCAGGAAGAAGTACAGGACGAGGACGCCGGCCGTCCAGTACATCTTCCGACGGAACGGAACGTGCCCCTCCGGACGCTGCACTGCGGGCATCCGCGTGAGGACCGGCGCAGCAGACTCCTTCCATCCCATGGGTTACTCCTCGTTGTCTTCCGCTCCGCGCTCGGAGACGACGGCGTCGCCGCCCTCACTCTCGATGAGTTCGACGGCGCCCGCGGAGAACGCGTCCGCCGTCACCTCGAGCTGTTCGTACATCTGTCCACCGCCGAGCACCTTCACAACGTCGGCCTCCCAGCCGTCTTCGGCGACGTCCCGGGCGTCGACGCGGTAGCCGAACTCCGTCTCCTCGGCGACCCCGTCGGCCGCGAGCAGTGCGATGTCCTCGTCGAGCTTCTGGACGGACACCTCGGCGACGTCCCGGTCGGTCTTCTCCGGGCGCTTGAAGCCGCTCTTGCCGACGTCCTCGTAGTTGTGTTGCTCGTGTTTCTTGCGACCCGCACGCCCACGGCCGCCGCGATTGCCGGCGCCCCGGCGGTTCTTGTGGGTGCCGCCGCCGTGCGTCCGAGAGCCGCGTTGTCGTCGTTTCTTGCTAGTCATGGTTAGCGCATGTCGGTGAGGAGGTCGTCGATCTCCTCGGTCGTGTGCTTTCCGAGCTGGCCGCCGTCGCTGACCGGCTGCTTGATGCCGTCGTGCCCGCCACGCGGCGGGTGCAGTCGGAGGGCGGGCGCGAACCCGGCCTCTCGCAGCGTCGTCTCCTCGTCGAGGAGCGCGCGTGCGAGGTCGTCGACGTCGTCGTAGTCGGTGTTCTCTGCGACCCACTCGTCGTCGGTGTCGGCGCTCCCCTCGAGGGGTTCGCCGCGCCGACTGAGGAGCGAGGCGAGCACGTCGTGGCTCGGTTCGCCGAACGCCACGAAGTCGTTGACCTTCGCGACCATCCCGTCGTACGTCTCCGTCTCGGGGACGAGCGCGCAGTGGTTGACGCTGTGGATGTTCAGCATCTCCAGCGTGTCGACGACGTCGCCGCTCATGTTGACGTCACCGCGGACCTGGACGACCGCCCGCATCACTCGATCACCTCTCGCTGCTCGCGGGCGTGTTCGGGCACGCGGGCCTCGGCGGTGTTGCGGAGCGCGTTGAACGTCGCCTTCGCGAAGTTCACCGTGGTCCGGGTCTTCCCCGAGGAGCGCGTCCAGATGTCGTCGATGCCCGCGAGTTCGAGCACGTGTCGGACCGTCTCGCCGCCCGCGAGGCCGAGGCCGCGCGGGGCGGGAATCAGTTCTACCTCGACGCTGCCCGCCTTGCCGGTCGTGCGGAGCGCGACGGTGTGGGGTCGCCCACAGCCACACTCCCACGACCCGCAGCCGCGCGAGACGTCGATGATGTTGAGTTTCGCGACCTCGATCGCCTTCTGGATGGCGCCGCCGACCTGGTCGTCGCGACCTTCGGCGTAGCCGACGAAGCCGTCACGGTTACCGATGACGACCACGCAGCGGAACTTCACTCGGCGGCCGGAGTCCGTCATGCGCTGGACCATGTTGATGTCCAGCACTTCGTCGTCGAGCCCCGGAATGAGGTTGTCGACGATCTCCGGCTCCTTGAGCGGGAGCCCGCTGTTGAGGGCGGCGGACATGTCCTCTATCTCGCCGTCCTGGACGAGGCGACCCAGGCGCGTCTTCGGTTCCCAGGTGTCGTTGTAGCCCATGTGTTAGTCCTCCTGAATGGCTTCCCGCACTTCGTCGAAGTGCTCGGGAAGCTCTGTTGCGTCGAAGTCGCCGCCGTACAGCGGCTCGTCGAGTGACTCTGCGTAGTCGGCGATGTGTTCGCCGCGCGTGCGCGACCAGTCCGCGAGGACCGAGTCGTTGTGCGGGATCTCCAGGCCGGCGTCTATCGCGCCCTCCTGGATCGCGAACACTTTCGAGCCGGGGGTCGCGGTGTTGAGGCCGATGTCGAGTACGCCCTCATCCGCGCCGGCTTCACGAGCGCGCGTCCCAGCGAGCAGCCCCGTGAGGTACGCGGCCGGGAGGTTGCCCGTCGGGGCGTCCCAGCCGTACTCCTCGAGGTCACTGGAGTGTGCGCTCGCGATCGTCTCGTCGCCGTCGGGTCCGGTCGCGACCAGCTGCGCCGTGACGTGCTTGTTGCTCTTCCGAGCAACGAGCCGAGGTTTCCCTGACTTCAGGAGGCGCAACCTCTGGTGGTAGTCGGTCCGGACCTCGCGGCGTCGCCGCATCGGCACTTTGTAGCGTGGTCCTGTTGCCATTAGATCTCACCGTAGTTGTCTTCGATGTAGTTCTTGAGGCGTCGGACGCTGTCGAACTCGCCACCGTTGGCCATGTTGTACAGCTCGCGGTACTCGCTCGCGGTGAGGGTACCGTCGTCGCGGAGTTCCCGTAGCGTCCGTCGCTGCGCGCGGATGCGGTCCTGGTAGGCCTCCTTGTCGTTCTGCCGGGCGCCCTGCTTGCCCTTCCGGGTGCCGGGGCCCTTGCGGTGGCCGTAGGACCGCTTCTTGTCGCGTTCGCGTGCGCGACCGCGGGAGTTCCCGCGCTTGGTCTCTGCCTGTATCGTGCCCTCTTCGACGAGCTCGCGGATGTCCGCTCGGGTGATGGCCTCCGCGATGTCGCCCTGGGCCTCGGGGTCGAACCAGACGCGGCCCTTGCCGACGTCGAGGACGTCCGCTGCGAGCCGCTTCTGTGCGCTCAGATCACTCATTGTCTACCTCCACTTCGACGTAGGTCGGATTCAGGACGCGGATGCCCGCCTCCTCCGCCTGCTCCTCGATGCGTTCGCGCTTGCGTGCGCCAACCTTCGAGGCGATGCGGGCCGCTTCCGTGTCCGGGTCGATGCCGTCGAGGTCGTCCGCGTTGTGCACGCGAACCTCCTCGAAGCCGCTCGGGTGCTTGCCCCGAACCGCCTTCGGCGTGCGGAAGCCGGACTCGACCGTGTCGCCCTTGCCCTTGATGCCGCGGCGCTGCTTCGACAGCTGGCCGCGCGGGCGGCGCCACGACGACGGCGTCCGCTTCTTCTTGTGGTAGTCCTGGCGGTTGAACTGCGGCTTTCCCTCGCGGCGTCGCTTGTCGAGGAGTCGCTGCTCGTCGTCGCTCAGGTTCGGCGTCTTGGTCGCGAGGCCGCGGGGACGGAGCTCCGTCTCCACGTCCTCGTCGTCGGTCTCCTCGGTCTCCTCGGGTTCGGCCTCCTCGACCTCCGCCTCGGTCTCCTCTTCGACCTCGAGACCGCCGACGTCGGCCTTCACGCGCGCTGCGAGCGCGTTGCCGATGCCCTCGACCTCTGCGAGTTCGCTCTGGCTCGCCGCCTTCACGTCCTCGACGGAGTCGTAGCCGGCCTCCTGGAGCGCCTCGGCCTTCGACGGGCCGACACCCGAGATGTCCTCGAGTGACTCCGGCGCGTCGTCGTTGGTGGTGTCTTCGTCTGCCATCTATCAGGCACCTCCCTTGGTGGGTTTCTCGACGATGTACACGCCGTCCTGGAACACGCGGCTGTCCTTGTCGGTGACGCGCGTGAGCTGTTCGATGTCGGCCGCCGTCTGGCCGACGTCCTCGATACTCGGACCGTTGAGGGTCACTTCCTCGCCGTCCACGGAGACCTGCGTGTCGCCGCGGATGGGGGCGCGTCGGGGCGCCTTCTCGCCGAGGAAGTTCTGGATGACGATCTCGTCGTCCTCCGCTTCGACCTGCATCGGGAAGTGAGAGTAGTGGACCTGCAGTCGGTACTCCCAGCCTTCGGTGACGCCGTGGAGCATGTTCTCCACGTGGCTCTCGAAGGTCCCGACGGTGGACATCGTCTTGGCGTCCTCAGCGTCGCTGGCGATGACGACAGCGCCGTCCTCGACGGAGACGCTGACGTCAGGATACCAGAGGCGCCGCGACACGGACCCCTCGGGGCCCTCGACGGAGAGGTCGAGGTGGTCGACCTCCGCCGTCACGTCGTCCGGAATTTCGATTTCGACTCGTGCCATTGTTAGTATACGTACGCGATAACCTGGCCACCGACGCCCTCTTCGCGGGCGTCGTAGTGGCTCATGATACCGTGGCTCGTCGTCACGACGAGCGAACCGTAGTCTCGAGCGGGGAGGTATCGCTTCTCCCACTGCTCGAACTCTTCGGCACCCACGGAGTACCGCGGGTTCACGGGGCCACACTCGTTGATGGCACCTTTTAGTTCGACCTCGAATCGACCAGCCTTCCCGTCGTCGACGAACTCGAAGCCGTCGATGTACCCGCGGTCGTAGAAGACCTCGAGGACGGAGCCGACCATGTTCGAGGCGGGCTCTACCGTGTGTTTGAGATGCCCGACGCTCTCGGCGTTGTCGAGGCCGGAGAGTGCGTCGGACAGGGGGTCGTTTGCCGTCATTGTTAGCTGTACTTCTTGAAGCCCATCGAGCGGGCAATCTCGCGGAAGCACTGTCGACACAGCCAGATGTCGTACTTGCCGACGAGGCCCTGATTGCGGCCACAGCGTCGGCACTCGTGTGTCTGGCCCGTCTCTGTTGCTTCGTCCGTCTCGCTCATTCGTTGACCTCCACGTCGAAGTTGGATTCGAGGTACGCGACCGCGTCCTCGGGGTCGAGTCGGTGGTTCGAGGGAATCTGCCGGGAGACCTGGTCGCGCTTGGCGACCCGGTAGCCCGGGCGCACGAGGTTGACGGTGACGTCAAGCCCGTAGATTCCGATGTTCGGGTCGTACTCCTGGCTCGGGAACTCCGTGTGCTCGTCGATGCCGAAGCTCACGTTGCCGGTGTCGTCGAACTGGCGCTTGGCCAGGTCGGCGGCCGGGAGCGCGCGGTCGAGGAAGTCGTTGGCGTCCTCGCCGCGGAGCGTGACCTTCGTACCGATCGGGTCACCCTCGCGGATGCCGAACTCGGGTTCCGTCCGCTTCGCCGTCGTGCGGACCGTCTCCTGGTTCGTGATCTCGTAGAGGATGTCCTCGGCGTTCTGGAGGTCGACCCCACCGCGGCCGACGCCCATGTGGGCGACGACCTTCTCGATGCGCGGTTCGCGCATCTCGTGGAACTCGGCCTCTGTCTCGCTCTCGCTCATTCCTCGTCACCTCCGACGAAGTTCTCGTCGATGACGACGACGTACTCCTCGACGGTCTCGAAGGCGTCCTCCTCGGTCTCCACGCGGACCGTGTTCTCCGCGCTGCCGGGCTGGACGGTGATATCCTCGACCGTACCGATCTCGCCCGCGTGCTGGCCGGCGACGGCGGTGACGAGCGCGCCCTCCTCGTATTCGAAGTGGGCGACAATCTCGTTGGTCTCGTTCTCAACGACGACGGAGTCGCTCCCGCTGTAGGAGTCGTCCTCGACCAGCAGGTTCGTGCCGTCGTGGAAGTTGAGCTGAGTCTGACCGCCGGAGACGGTCGTCTTGTCTTCGACCTTGTTCAGTTTGCTGTCCGCCGCGTCCGCTTCGATCGGCGTGAGTCCGAGGCGGCCGCCCTCGTCCGGGAAGACCCGGTAGTACTCGTCGCGCGCGGGGAACGCCAGGATGTCGAACATCCCGATGGGGCGCTTGACGTCGCCGACAGACGCACCGTTGACGAGCACGCCGTCAGTGTTGATGGCGTACTGCGCCTCGCTGGTGTCGTCGACGTAGCCCAGGACGTCCCGGAGCACGACGACGAGCGGAACGCCCGACTCGCCGTGCGGACCGGCCCCGGCCTTCGCGGTGAACGTCTCCGTCTTCCGCTCGACGGGCCAGGACTTCGGTACCGAGAGTCGCTTCTGGTGGTTCGTCATTCGTTGTCACCTTCCAGTCGCTCGGCGCGCACGTCGTCTTCGAGGTCGAGGTCGGTGACGCGGAGGTTGCTCGCGTCCATCGCGCGAGGCACTTCCTCGCCGTCCGCCTTCTCGACGGTGACGTCCTCGACGGACACCGACGCGTCGCGGAGGTCGACGTCGATGACCTCGCCCTCCTCGCCGGCGTAGTCGCCACGCATCACTTCGACGGTGTCGCCGACGTTGACGCGGACGCGACGCTGTCCGTACTCCTCGCGGAGGTCCTCGGAGAGGTGCGCCCGCACCTGCTTGTGACGCTCGTGCAGCGACGCGCGCTCCGTGCGGTTTCGCTGTTTGTGTGGTTGTTTGGTCATTGTCTATACGATCATCGTCGCGGTACTCGCGATGGTACCGTACCGTTCCGCCACTTCGCGCGAGATGGGACCTTTGATCTCGGTCCCGCGAGGCTCGCCGAGGTCGTCGATGATGACCGCGGCGTTGTCCTCGAACTTCACGCGCGTCCCGTCCGGTCGACGGATGGCCTTGCGCTGGCGAACGACGACGGCTTCGAGCACCTGACGGCGCATCTCCGGCGTCCCTTTGGTCACCGAGACGGTGATGGTGTCGCCCAGCCCGGCCTTCGGGTGGCGGTTCTTCGTTCCCTGGTACCCTGACACGCTCGTGATCTTGAGTTCGCGGGCGCCGGTGTTGTCGGCGCACTTGATGAGCGAACCCTTCTCCAGTCCCTGCGTGACGTCGGCCTTGATGGCTTCCATCAGGCGTCACCTCCGTCGGTGACTTCCACGACTACGTGGGACTTCGTTTTCGAGAGCGGTCGGGTCTCTGCGATGCTGACCGTGTCGCCGTCTGCGATGTCGAAGCACTCCGGCGCGTGTGCCGGCACTCGGGACCGCCGTTTCATGTAGCGGTCGTACTTCGGCACGAATACGTCGTATTCGCGCTCGACGACGATGGTCTTATCCATGTCTGTGGAGGCCACTTCGCCTTCGAGAACCTGCCCTCGCACGGAAAGACTCCCGTGGAAGGGGCAGTTCTCGTCGGTGCACGTGCCCTCCGGTTCTGTTACGTTCAGTCCTATCGCCATTTCGAATCAACTCCTCGTTCGGAGCGTAACGCTGGTCGTGAGAGCAACGCGACCCCATCCACCGTAACGTAGGCCACGCCCTCGCCAGTGGTTTGGCTCTCGCCACCTGCAGGTTTGGACGCGGTCCCGGTCGCCTTGGCGGCGACCGCAGCTTCATCTGTGAGTCGGAACGTGAATCTGGCTCCCCGCTTGGGAACCTGTTTGACACCCGAGTCGTCACCACCGGACTCCACTTGCTCGCGGCTCTCGCCGTCTTCTCGCGGGCCTCGCCCGCTCGAACGGTCCGAGGGACATCGTCCCTCGCTACTCGCCAGTTCGGTCGAGCGTGGCTCGACCAGGAGCGTGCGCATCGTCTCGCGGACGACGCGCCCCTCGATGCCGACCCGCGAGGGGTCGGTCGACTCCTCGACCCGCACGTGCAGGCCGACGAGTTCGTGTCGCGGCAGCGTCTCGGGTGTCACGTTCATCTTAGCTCTCGGTCTCGTCTAGGTCGCCTTCCTCGCGCTGGATCGTCTTGATCCGCGCGACGGTGCGGCGAAGCTCGCTGATGCGGCCCGGGTTGTCCGGGGCGCCGCCGGCCGCCTTCACGGCCTTCGCGTTCAGCAGCTCCGTCTCGATCTCCTCGAGTTCCGCCTCGCGCTCTGCGGGCGTCATGTCGCGGATCTCCTGGGTGTGGAGAATCGCCATTACTCCTCACCCTCCTCGTCGTCTTCGGCGTCGGCCTCGGCTTCGTCGGCCTCGGCCTCGTCCGCTTCTTCCATCTCGTCGATGAGCGCCTCGGCGGTCTCCTCGGCGGACTCGTCGACGTCGTCGAACTCCTCGTCGGCCTCGACGTCGGCGGCGAGTTCGTCGAGTTCTTCCTCGACGTCCCCGTCGGCGTCGGCGTCGACGTCCTCTTCGACGATCTCCTCGACGGCGGCCTCGGCGTCGGCGTCCGTCGTGGCGGCGTCCTCGGACTCCTCGCCCTCGCCGTCCTCGACGTCTGCCTCGCCTTCGCCCTCGAGGAGGTCCTCGAGTTCCTCGTCGGCTTCCGCTTCGTCGACGACGAGGTCCTCGATGTCGGCCTCCTCCTGGATCTCGAAGTCGTCGGGGAGCTTCGCGTTCGGCGGGATGATCTTCACGCTGACACCGATGGTGCCGAGCTTCATCACCGCGACGCCCTTGCCGTGGTCGACGATCTCCTCTGCGGGTTCGCCGTTGTGCTTGATGTAGCCGCGGTTGAACTTCTCGACGCGGCCGCGGTTGCCGGTGACCTTCCCGCTCAGGACGATCTCGGCGCCCAGCGCGCCGGCCTCCATGATGCGGTCGATGGTCGTGTGTCCGGCCTTCCGGAAGTACCAGCCGCGCTCGAGCGCGTTCGCGAGGCGGTCCGCGACGATCTGTGCGTTGAGGTCCGGTTCGTCGACCTCCTGCACGTCGATCTGCGGGTCCTCGAGGTCGAATCGCTCCTCGAGCTGGGTGGTGATCTTCCGGATGTTCTTCCCGCCCTTGCCGATGACCATCCCGGGCTTCTCGGCCTTCAGGACGATCTGCATACCCATCGGCGTCGGGGCGAGCTCCATGCCGCCGTAGCCGGCGCGAGCCAGCTCGGTAGCGAAGAACTCGTCGATCTGGGAGCGCTGGAGGCCCTGCTCGATGAACTGCATCTCGTCGGCCATTACGCGCTCACCTCCTCGGCGTCGGGTTCGGTGACGACGAGTTCGACGTCACAGAGGGTCGTGTTCCACGGGTCCGCCTTCCCCATCGCGCGGGGCTTGCGGCCCTGGCTCTCGTCGACCTTGTGCGGGGCGACGTGCGTGACGACCATCTGGTCGGCGTCGAAGCCCTGCTGGTCGGCGTTGTTCGCCACGTTCGAGAGGAGCTTCAGGAAGTCCTTCGAGGCCTTCTCCGGGTAGCGCCCGGCGTCCCAGCCCTCGATGTCGTTCCGGTGGCCGACGCCGCTGTTGTGCTGCTTGAACGGCACCGACTGCTCCTCGTTGATGACGGCGTCGAGGTACTCTCGTGCGTCGGCGACCGTCCGGCCCTTGATCTCTCGGGCGATGGCTTTGCTGTGCTTCAGGCTGATGGGCCGCTCCCGGAGCATCGCTCTCGCGGATACGTCCGGGTCGGTGTCCACGCTGTAGCTGATTCCCATGGTTTATTTGAGAGGCACGAACTTCGAGGAGCGGGTCGCGCCGATGCCCGCCTGCCCGTGTTCGACCGAGTTCCGGGTCAGCTGGAACTCGCCGAGGTAATGCCCGATCATCTCGGGTTGGACCTCGACGCGCTCGAACTCCTGTCCGCTGTAGACCGCGAACGTCAGGCCGACGAAGTCCGGCAGCACCGGCATGTCGCGCAGGTGGGTCCGGATCGGGTTGTTCGCCGTCTCCTCGGCCGTCGATTCGCGGGCTTCCTCGAGCACCTTCTGGTGCTGGTCGGACAGCCCACGGGTGATGGTTCGCCGCTGCCGTGCGGGGAGCAGTTCCGCGACTTCCTCCAGGCTCATATCCTGCAGCTCGTCGAGGTCGTGACCGCGGTAGGTGAACTCACCCTCGCGGCCGGTTCGGTATTCCGTGCTCATGATTACTCGTTGCCTCCGCGGCCGGTCCGCTTGGAGGCGATGTCGCCGACCTTGCGGCCGGGCGACGCGTTACGCGAGACGCTCTTCGGTCGACCGGGGTGCTGGCGGCCGCCGCCACCGAACGGGTGGTCGACGGCGTTCATCGCCACACCACGCACGATGGGCCACTTCCCGCCGCGGGCTCGCATCTTGTGGTGCTTGTTGCCGGCCTTCACGAACGGCTTCTCCGTCCGCCCGCCACCGGCGACGACGCCGATGGTCGCGCGGCAGTCGGGGGAGAGCCGCTTCATCTCGCCGCTCGGCAGCTGGACGACGGCGGCGTCACGCTCGTGCGTGATGAGGTCGGCGTTGACCCCGCTCGCGCGAGCGAACTTGCCACCGTCGCCGGGGTGGCTCTCGACGTTGCAGACGGGCACGCCCTCGGGAATCTCCGCGAGCGGGAGGGTGTTGCCCTCCTCGATGCTCGCCGAGATGCCGATCTCGATCGTGTCGCCGACTGCGGTGCCCTCGCTGGCGAGGACGAGTCGCTGGTCGTCGTCCTCGAACTGGACGTTCGCGACGGGCGCGCTGCGCGCGGGGTCGTGCTCGATGTCGACGACCTCGCCGACGAGCACGTCCGTGTCCTCGGCCTTGCGGTGCGACAGTTCTGCCTTGTATCGGTGCGACGGTGCGCGGAACGTCGACGTCCCGCGACCACGTCGCTGGCCCTGAATTCTTCGCCCCATCTTCAGAACACCCCGATGCGGGAGGCGACGTCCTGTGCGTCGTCGTCCTCCGAGAGCGTGACTGTCGCTTTCTTCTCGCCCTGCGGCGTTATCTGCGTGTTCACGTTGGTGACGGTCACGTCGTACTGGTCCTGGATAGCGTCACGAATCTCGGGCTTGTGCGCGTCGAGGTCGACGATGAACAGGAGCTTGTTGTCGAAGTCCATCTCGTCCATCGCCTTCTCGGTGACGAGGGGGTAGTCGATGATGCCGCTCATCGGTCGGCCACCTCCTCGAGTGCGCTCTCGGTCCAGAGGGTCAGGCGGCCCGGGTCCGTCCCGGGCGCCAGGTCCTCGGTGTTCACCTCTCGGCCGGTCGCCACGTCGACGCCCGCGAGGTTGCGGGCGGCCTTCGACGGACCGGACTCGCTGGAGGTGACGACGAGCAGGGAGCTGGGCTCGCGGTACTTGCGACCGCGGAGCTTCCCCTGCCCGGCGCGAACCGTCCTGCCCTCGTCCGCGCGTTCGACGTCCGTGTGGACGCCGACGGCCTCGAGGAACTCCACGACCTCCTTCGTCTTCACGAGGTCCTCGAACTCGTCGCTCACGACGAGCGGGAGCTCGGTGTCCTCGTCGAAGCGGTGGCCGCGCTCGGCGACCAGGTCGCCGTCCGTCGTCGCCGCGATGGCGCTCCGGGTGGCGGACTTCCGCTCCTTGTCGTTGAGGTCGAGGGAGTGGTCTTTCTCGGCTTTCGGCGGGTGCGCTGGTCGACCACCGACGGCCTGGGGAACGCGTGCGCCACGGCCGTTCGTCCGGGGGACGTGGGCCATACCGCGTCCGCTACCCTGGGACTCGGCGGAAGTGCGCAGGCCCGCGTACTCGTCGGCGCCTGTCTCCTGTGTTCGGTTGGCCTGCGCGGCGAGCACAGCACGCTTGATCAGGTCTGCGCGGACGGGTTCCGTGAACACGTCCGGCAGGTCGAGCGTGCCTGCGTCGTCGCCGTTCAGGTCGCGTACAGTTGCCTGCATGGTTATCCTTGGTTAGATGCGGTGCTGACGTAGCGCACCTCGGGGTCGAGGCGCGGCGATTCGCTCGGCCGGACGGCCGGGCGGAAGCGCACCAGGCGCTTGTCCGGGCCGGGCACCGACCCCTTCACGAGCGTGTACGAGCCGTCGACTTCGCCGTAGTTCGGGAAGCCGCCGGCGGCGTTCACGTCGTCGCCCTCACCGAAGTCGATGAGGCGCTTGTTGAGTTCGGTGCGCTGGTGGTAGCCGGTCTGTCCGAGCTGCGGAACCGTCGAGCGAACGCGGCTCGGGTTCCACGGGCCGAGGTTACCGATGCGGCGCCGCCAGCCCTGGCGAGCGTGCTTGCCTTTCCGCTTCTGCACGCCCCAGCGCTTGACGGGGCCCTGCGTCCCCTTGCCCTTCGTGACGCCGGCGATGTCCGTGAACTCGCCGGCGCGGAAGACGTCGCCGAACTCGTGGACGCCGCCGTCCTCGAGCAGTTCGGCCGCGAAGTCGGCGCGCTCCTGGAGGGAGCCACCGCCGACGCGCGTCTCCATGATGTCTGGTTCTTTCTTCGGGATGCTCGAGAGGTCGCCGGGGACCGTGTGCGTGATGACACGGATGTCCGCGACGTCTTCGTTCTCCAGCATCTCGGTCAGTTCGTCTGTGTCTCCGCCCGACTGCGGGACGGAGAGCGCGCGGTCGAGGTCCTCGTGGACGTCGTCTGCCCAGACTTCCGTGAGCGGCTTCTTGCCGTACGGCGTGTCTTCGTAGACGCGAACGGCGGCCGCTCGCATCGGGGGCGTTTCGACGACGGTGACGGGCACGGACGTTTCCATACCCTCACTGGGCGAGTTGGCCTTGTCGTCGACGAGGACGACGTGGGTCATGCCGGCCTTGTAACCGGCGAATCCCTGGAGGCCTACCTGCCCGTCGTCTGCGGGCCACGAGTTGAAGCGCGGTACCTCACTCTCCGCGCGCTTGCGGGGACTGAACCCCATCGAACCTTTGCGTGGTCTGTTTGGCTGTGGCATCGTATCACTCCGTGAGCGTCAGGCAGCCGAGGGAGGCGAACAGAGCTTCTTCCGTTCGCACTACCTCGCTCCCCTGCGACGGGATGGTGTTGAGCCAGGCGTCGAATCGCGCGGGTGCGTCGGAGTTGGGGTCGGCGACGGCCTCGCTGACCTCGTCCTCGGTGAGTCCGAGCATGGGCGGAAGCCCACGTTCGGGTGCACCGAAGGCGACTGTCAGTCCGTCCCGGGCGATGCGTTCGACGTACCCCCCGAGGGACGCCGCCGAAAGCGGCGTCCCGTGGCGGGAGGTAGCGATGCGAACGCCCGCGTCGGGGCGGTCGAGGGCGTCCCCGATGGTCGTGCGTTCGACCGAGAACCCCGGGAGGGGTTCGTCGACCAGTTTCGCACGGACCGGTCGTCGCGAAGAGACCCTGATGGTCACGCGCTCCCCCTCCACAACCTCCATACCGGGAGGCTGGTGGAGGGAGATCGGGTGTTGCATGCCGCAATTGACCCGAACGCGCCCTTCAGATCCGACCTGGGTCACGATTCCCTGTCGTAACGACCCAGACCCGCTCGAGTCTGAGCCGGTCCATGACGAGAGACGGAGCGGCGGCAGGACACCGACGTACTCCAGTTCGTCGCGCGTGTCGAAGGCCTCCTTTCGGAGGTATGGTGGCGTCGCGGCGTACCGCAACACCGTTTCGACGAACCCGCCGCCCCACTTCCGCTCGCCGTCTTCGTCGGGGAAGACGACGAGGCGGTCAGCCCGGAACACCGCCGCCGCGCGGGCGACGTAACCGAGTTTGCGAGTTGCCTCGCGTTTGTCCTCGGCTTCCCGGACGAGGGACGACGGCACGAGTACGCTGAGTGTCATGCCGTGTCGCGTCCGTGTCTCGTCACGAGACTGTAGGTTAGATATTGACCTCTCCGTTAAAAGGGTGGCGTTTCCGATGCCGCCCTGTGGCGGTCTCACACCCCGGTTATCGGCCGATTCGTGTGCGAGTGGTTGTCAGTCCTGGTGGTGCAGCGCCGGTCTCCACTCGACGTCGCCGGGGGGCCGTCCGAAACGACTCCACGGCGGCCACGTCTGCGCCTGTTCCCGACTCTCATACTCGTCTGCAAAGAATGGATTTATATACAACCCTGCCGATTGTATGAATGCGAAGAGCGCGCTGGTAGTGTAGTGGTATCACGTGACCTTGCCATGGTCACAACCGGGGTTCAAATCCCCGCCAGCGCACTTATCTACTAACTCTCACCGCTGAGCGCTGCGTGTGGCGCTCAGCCTGAGATTGGCGGCGTGAAGTGCAGGGGATTCGAGCTCGGAACGGGCGACCTCCGGGAGCGACGTTCCGGCGTTCAAATCCCCGCCAGCGCACTTTTTCCGGACAGTCGGTCCCGCAGTCCTCAGTCCACGTTCGCCTCGTCGACGCGGTCCGCGGCGGCGTCGACGCGACTCCCGCCCGTGGCTTCGTCGACGGAGTCGCTGGCGTCGAGTTCGCCGAGGTAGTCGACCATTTCCTCGACGGCGTCGCGCTGTTCGACGGTCTCTTCGGTTATCGCGCCGATATTGGCCTCGATGTCGCCGGCGTTCTCGTTGACGGTGTTCGCGGTCGCCGTGATCTCCTCGATGGAGACTGCCTGGTCGTCGTTGGCTTCTGCGACCTCAGTGATGCCGCTGGCGGCCTCCTCGACGGCGTTCACGACGTCGTCGAGCGCGGCGATGGTGGACTCGAGTTCGGTGCTGGCGTCTCCGACCCTGTCGTTCGTCGCGCGTGTGCTTTCGACCGTCTCGTCGGTCTGCTCGCGGATGGTTGTGATGCGCTCGGAGATGTCGTCGGCGTTCGTCTTCGTCTGCTCGGCGAGTTCCTTCACCTCGTCGGCGACGACAGCGAACCCATCGCCCTCCTCGCCCGCGCGTGCGGCCTCGATGTTGGCGTTGAGTGCGAGGAGATTCGTCTGGTCGGCGATGTCCGCGATGACCTCGACCACCTCGTCTATCTCGTCCATGTGGTCGGCGAGCTCCCCGACCGTGTCGACGAGGTCGTCCGTCGCGGCGAGCACCGCGTCCATCTCGGTCTTCGCGCTCTCGCTGGCTCGCGCGCCGGCGGAGGCGGCCTCCTGGGCCTCGGTCGCGGCGGTCGCCACCTGGTCGGAGGAGGCCGCTACCTCCTCCATGGTGGCGCTGAGGTCCTGCATCTCGTCGGTGATGGCGCGGAGGGACTCGTTCTGCTCGGTGATCTGCTCGTCGGCCTCGATGGCCGAGTCGGCGATGTCCGTTGCCGACACCGAGAGCTCTTCTATCTCGTCGGCGAGCCCAGACACCATCTCCTGGGTGCTGTCCGCGATGGTGTTCACCGCGTCGACGATCTCGAGCACGTCGTCGTCGAGCAGGCCGTTCTCGTCGTAGTCGACGCGAGCGTCGAGGATCCCGTCTTCGAGCGCCCGTGCGGTGTCGCTCACTCCCACGACGAGGTCGCTCATCGCCTCCCGCCGTCGGATGACCTCGGTGTTGTCCTGGACGAGCTGGATGACGCCCTGGAGCACGCCGCCCTGGTAGATGGGGGTGGCGACGGAGTGGACGAACAGCGTCTCGCCGTCGGCGTTCTCGAGTTCCTGTTCTACCTCGTAGGCGCGCTGGTCCCGGCCGCTGCGCTCTGCTCCGAACGTCTCGTCGGCGCGGTCAGGATTGTCGACGACGGCGTTCGCCAGCGTGCGCGTGCGGCCGTCCTGGAAGAACTTCGCGGTGTCGTCGTCGCCCAGGACGGCCTCCCTGTCGATCCCGGTGAGCACCTCCATCTCCCGGTTCCAGCCGAGGACGCGGTGGCTGGTATCGACGATGAACGCGGGCTGAGGGAGCGTGTCGAGGAGGGCGTCCGCCGAGATGTCGATGTCCTCGTCACTCGACGTGCGCCCGCCGAGCGTGTCTGCCTCGGCGTCCCTACCCCCATCCGTGTCGGGTGCGGCTCCCTCGTCGTCGCCAGGAATCTGTTCCATGCAGAGGCCCCGTCTCCGGGAACTCCCCTAAATGCAGGGAAACCCATCTATGTTACCGCGGTTGGCTGGTAGCGGTGCCGTCGTCTTCTCCGTCCTCCTCCTGAAAATCGAGAGGTCGGACTGATGCTACTCTCCGTGACGCCCGTTCAGGTCGACCGGCTACGGTTGAACAGCCGGAACAGCGGGTAGAAGAAGTACAGCCCCGCGAGCCCGATGAGCGCGTAGATGACCCGGGCGACGAGTTCGGCCGCCTCGGGGCGGAAGACGGGGTCGAGTGCCAGCTCGACGACGTTGATGTCCGCGATGCCGATGAGCCCCCAGTTGAGCGCCCCGACGATCAGCAACGCGAAGGTCAACCAGTCGAGCGCCGACGGTCTTGTCGCTAACATACAGGCTGGTCGGCCAGCGCGAGGATTGTTATTCAGAACGTACCCGAACGTGGGGGCAGATTAGCGCTACGCTCCGGCTATCGCGTCCGAACCGGGTTCTGGTAGCCCCTGGATACGCTGGTGCGGAGAGCCGTCTGCGACGCTACTGTCGCCGCCGCCAGAGTGTCGCGCCGATGGCGACCGCGACGGCGGCGAGCGCCAGCACGTTCGCGGCGGTGGTGCTGTCGCCGCCGAACCGCCAGCCGAACACGACGTAGCCGACGAGGCCGACGGTGGCGAACAGCAGGCCGACGATGGGAAGAGGGTTCGAGTCGTCGAACACGCTCCGGCCTTCGCCGACCAGCCTGTTAAACGCCTGTCGTCGGCTGCACACCACGCGAACGGGTACGTATCACTTTATATACTGTAATTCTCTTCACTGGCGGTGGCGCGTTCTCCGGCCGGGACCGTGGGGTAGAGCTACCTAGCGACGACCTTACCGGTTAAGCCCTGGGATTGTGACACAGTCTCACGATGGTTTCTTGTCGGTTCGTGATAATTCCCGAACGACCCTCCGATGTCCCGCCTCTCCGAATCGCAGGTCATCCTCCGCTACTACCTCTACCGAGCGACCGCACGACCGGGCTTCCACTACCCCGTGTACACGCTGTTCCTCCTGTTCAACGGGTTGAGCCTCGCACAGATCGGTCTCATCGCCAGCATCCAGTCGCTCGTCGTCGTCACCTCCGAGGTGCCGACCGGCTACGTGGGCGACCGCATCGGTCGACGGAACAGCCTCGCTGTCGGCGCGTTCATCATGCTCATCTCGAACGCGAGCTACCTCGTCGCGACCGACTTCGTCGGGTTCACGTTCACGTTCGTTACGCTGTCGTTCGGCGGCACGTTCGTCTCCGGCAGCGGGAGCGCGTGGCTCTACGACACCCTGCAGGAACACGACATCGAGGACGACTTCACGTACATCCAGGGCCGCTCGCGGGCCATCGCGCAGTGGGTGAGCGCCGTCAGCCTCATCATCGGCGGCTTCCTCTACGCCGTCAACCGCTTCTACCCGTTCTACGCGGGCGTCGTCGTGGCCTGCATCAGCCTCGTGATGGTGCTCCGCCTGCCGCAGAACGAGGCGTACGACGACGACGTCGAGGACGACGGCGAGGAACGGCTCACCATCGTGGACGCGCTCCCGGTCGTCCGCGACCAGCTATCGGCGCCCAGGCTCCGGTGGTTCGTCGTCTACCTCGCGCTGTTCAGCGGCGCCATCTGGACGATGGACATGTGGATCCAGCCCATCGCGCAGAACACCCTGGAGGCGAGTTTCGGCCCGACCCTGGAAGGGTGGGGGCTGCCGGAGTCGGGCATCATCGGGCTGCTGTACGCCGCGTTCACGGTGATATCGGCCATCGCTAGCGACTACGCCAGCGACGTCGAGGAACTGCTCGGCGTCCGCAACGCGATGCTGTTCATCCCGGTGGCGATCGCGGTGACGTACGTGTTCGCGGGCCTCGTCCCGCTGCTCGCGTTCCCGATGTTCTTCATGATGAAGGGCGGGGGCTCGCTGGTCGGTCCTATCCGGAACCGCTACATCAACGACAACGTCCAGTCCGTCGGGCGCGCCACTATCCTCTCCTCGGTGGCGATGCTGCGGCAGGTCGCCGGCATCCCGTTCCGCGTCGGGAGCGGCATCCTGGCGGGGATGTACACGCCGCTGAAGGCCGTCGCCATCCTCGGCGCGCTGTTCCTCGTCGGCGCGCTCCTGCTGTGGGTGTTCCGGCCACCGGTCAGCGAGGACTACGAGCCGTCCTCGGGCGCCGTCGCCGCGGACTGACGCCGCCCACCGTGGACGCCCCGACCGACTGGGCCAGAGGGCCCAAGTGTCGCCGCCCCCGACTCTCGGTATGACCGTCGTTGCACTTCTCAGCGTCGCGCCCGTCACGGAGAACAGCATGGCCGCGGACGTGGCCGACGCCGTCGCCGCCCTCGATGACTTCGACGTCGAGTACGAGACCAACCCGATGGGGACAGTGATCGAGGCCCCCGACGTGGACACGCTGCTCGCTGCGGTCGGGGCAGCCCACGAGGCCGTCGACGCCGACCGCGTGAGCACGTTCCTGAAGATAGACGACAAGCGCGCGAGCGACGAACCCGCCAGCGAGAAGGTCGCGGCGGTCGAGCGCGAACTCGGCCGCGAGGCGCGCTCGGACGGCGACTGACCGGACTCGACGGCTCGGGCGGACTGAGAAACCTCTTGTGTGGGGGCGCCGAACCCGCCGACATGGACAGTCTCAACCGGATGTCGCTGGAGCTCGCCGACGAGGCCCTGGAGTTCACGGAGGAACTCGACGTCGGCGCGTTCGAACTCGACAACGGCACCACGGTCATCGACTTCGGCGTCGAGCACGTCGGCGGCCTCGAGGCCGGCCTGCTGCTCACGGAGCTACAGACCGCTGGCCTTGCGACCGTACAGACCCGCGTCGACGAGGTGGCCGGCGCGACGTTCCCGCACGTCGAACTCGCCTGCGACCAGCCCGGCGTCGCGCTACTCGGCGCGCAGAAGGCCGGCTGGGAGGTCAGCACGGACGACTACGAGGGGCTGGGCAGCGGCCCGGCGCGCGCGCTGGTCGCCCAGGAGGGCGAGTACCGCGCGCTCGACTACGTCGACGCCTTCGAGTTCGCCGTGCTCGCCCTCGAGAGCGACGCGCTGCCCACCGCGGCCGCCGCCGAGCAGGTCGCGGACCTCGCGGACGTGAACACCGAGAGCGTCTACCTCGCGGCCTACCGGACGGCGAGCGTCGCGGGCAGCGTGACGGCCGCCGCGCGCGCCGCGGAACTCGCCGTCTTCAGGCTCTACGAACTCGGCTACGACCCGATGGACGTGCTCACGGTCAGCGGGAGCGCGCCCGTCGCGCCCGTCGCGGCCGACGAGGAGGCCGCCATCGGCCGGACGAACGACGCGCTCGCGTACGGCGGGCGCGTCCACCTCACCGTCGCCGAGGACTTCGACGAGTTCGGGGCCGTCCCGTCCTCGGCGGCAGAGCGCTACGGCGTGCCGTTCGCGGACATCTTCGCGGACGCCGACTGGAACGCCGACGACGTCGACGAGGGCGTCTTCGGTCCGGCGCAGGTCACCGTCGACGTGATCGGCGGCCCGACGTACACGCTCGGCGACGTCCACGAAGACCTGCTCGCCGACGGCTTCGGCATCGCCTGACCCGTCGACCCCGCGGAAGCCGCCGGAGGCCGGCGTTTTATCAGGTGTCCGACCGACGACCCCGGTATGCAACCCCTCTCGGGTCGGTCGGTCGCCGTCGTCGGCGCGGGGTTCGGTGGCCTCTCGACGGCCTGCTATCTCGCGAACGCCGGCGCGGACGTGACCGTGCTGGAGAAGAACGGGCAGGTCGGCGGGCGCGCGAGCCGACTCGAGCGCGACGGGTTCGCCTTCGACATGGGCCCGTCGTGGTACCTGATGCCGGACGTCTTCGAGCAGTTCTTCGCCGAGTTCGACCACCAGCCGACGGACTACTACGAACTGGAGCGCCTCGACCCCCACTACCGCATCTTCTTCAAGGACAACGAGGGGCGCCGCCCGGGCGGTGACGCGCCCGGCCTCGACGTGGACGCCGACGGCGACACCATCGACGTGACGCCGGACCGCGAGCAGGTCAAAGCGGTGTTCGACGCGTACGAACCCGGCGCCGGCGAGCGACTCGACGACTACCTCGCGCAGTCCCGCGAGAACTACGAGGTGGGGATGGAGCACTTCGTCTACGAGGACCGCCCCCGGGTTCGGGACTGGCTCGACCCGGACCTCGCGAAGTACGCCCGCGGGCTCACCTTGCTCGGGTCGATGCAGGATCACGTCGAGAACTACTTCGACCACCCGAAACTCCAGCAGGTGATGCAGTACACGCTCGTCTTCCTCGGGGGGTCCCCGGACACCACGCCAGCGCTGTACAACCTGATGAGCCACGTCGACTTCAATCTCGGCGTCTACTACCCGGACGGCGGCCTCAACGGGGTTGCGGTCGGAATGGCCGAACTCGCCGAGGAACTGGGCGTGACGTTCCGCACGGACCACCCCGTCACCGCCATCAAGGGCCAGCGCGGCGGGTTCAAGGTCGAGACGGACGGCGCGACCGGCCACGAACTCGCCGATGTCGTCGTCTCGGACGCCGACTACGCTCACACCGAGCAGGCACTGCTCCCGCCGGAGAAGCGCCAGTACGACGCCGACTACTGGGAGTCACGGACGTACGCGCCGTCGGCGTTCCTGCTCTACCTCGGCGTGGAGGGCGACGTCGAACCGCTCGCCCACCACAGCCTGGTCCTCCCCTCGGACTGGCAGGACCACTTCGACCAGATCTTCGAGGACCCCGAGTGGCCCGACGACCCTGCCTACTACCTCTGTGTCCCCTCGAAGACCGACGACGACGTGGCTCCCGAGGGCCACAGCAACCTGTTCGCGCTCGTCCCCGTCGCCCCGGGCCTCGACGACACTCCAGAGGTCCGGGAATCCTACCGCGACCTCGTGCTCGACGACATCGCAGAGAACACGGGCGTCGACCTCCGGGACCGGATCGTCGTCGAGGAGACGTTCAGCGTCTCCGAGTTCGCCGACCGCTACAACAGCTACCGGGGGACGGCGCTCGGCCTCGCGCACACGCTCCGCCAGACCGCGCTGTTCCGCCCGCCCCACCGCTCGAAGGCCCTCGACGGCCTCTACTTCACGGGTGCGTTCACGACGCCCGGTATCGGCGTCCCCATGTGCATCATCAGCGGCGAGATAACCGCCGAGAACGTCCTCGCCGACGAGCGCTGAGGCATGCTCCGCTACCTGCTCACGCTTTCCCGCCCCCGGTTCTGGCTCTACCTCGCCGGCCCCGTCCTCGTCGGCGTGGCCTACGGCGCCGACGCGCTTCCCGAGCTGTTCTCCCCGGCCGCCGTCGCGCTGCTCGCCTACTTCCTCGTGCCCGCGAACGTCTACCTCTACGGCGTCAACGACTTCTTCGACCGGGACGCCGACGAGCGCAACCCGAAGAAGGACGACCGAGAAGCCCGGTTCCGCGGCGGACGCACCGTCACTGCCGTCGTCGCCCTCTCGGGCCTGCTACTGCTCGCCGTCGTGCCGTTCGTCCCGGCGCTCGCGGTCCCGTGGCTCGCCGCGTGGGCGTTCCTCGCCACCGAGTACAGCGCGCCGCCGCTCCGGTTCAAGACGACGCCGTTCCTCGACTCGGTGTCGAACGGCCTCTACATTCTCCCCGGCGCCGCCGCCTACGCCGCCGTCGCGGGCCAGCAACCCCCGCTGTTCGCCGTCCTCGGCGGGTGGCTGTGGGCGATGGGGATGCACACGTTCTCCGCCGTCCCCGACATCGAACCCGACCGCGAGGCGGGCCTCCGCACGACGGCAACGTTCCTCGGCGAACGCCGGACGTACGCCTACTGCGCGGCCTGCTGGCTCGCCGCGGCCGCCGCCTTCGCACTCGTCGACTGGCGACTCGGCGCCGTGCTGCTCGCGTACCCCGTGCTCGTCTTCGCCATCGTCCGCTCGCGGGTTGACGTCGAGCGCGCCTACTGGTGGTACCCGTACGTGAACACGCTCGTCGGGATGGCGCTCACGCTCGGCGGCCTCTGGAGGTTCGCCGATGCGTGAGGCCGTCGAACGCCGCCTGGAGGAACTGGTCGCGGCCAACCGCTTCGAGATAGCGGTCGTCTTCCCGGCCGTCGGCGCCGTCCTCTTGCTCGCCTCGGCGTGGGGCCTGCTGCCCGCGCCGCTGGCCTTCAACCCGTACCTCGTGCTGTTCGGCGTGCTCGTGATGCGCCTGCCGCTGGTCGCCGGCCTGCTCCCGCTGGTCGGTAGGCGGGCGGCCGCCGCGCTGGTCGCGCTCACCGCCTACGCCTACGGCATCGAACTCGTCGGCGTGGCGACCGGGTGGCCCTACGGGAACTTCGAGTACCTGGTCGACCTCGGACCGATGCTGCTCGGGGACGTCCCGCTCGGCCTCCCCGTCTTCTTCCTCCCGCTCGTCGTGAACAGCTACCTGCTCGTCCTGTTGTTGCTCGGGCCGCGGGCCGCCCGCGCCGCCGTCCGTCTGCCGGCCGTCGCCGCGCTCGTCCTCTGGATGGACGTCGTGCTCGACCCGGGCGCCGTCGCCCTGGGGTTCTGGGTGTACGACGCCGCGGGCGCCTACTACGGCGTCCCGCTGTCGAACTACCTCGGCTGGGTGCTCTCGGCGGCCGTCTCCGTGGCGATACTCGACTGGGGATTCGACCGCGGTGCGCTCCGCGAGCGCCTCGCTACCTGTTCGTTCCTGCTCGACGACCTGGTGAGCTTCGTCGTGCTCTGGGGGGCCGTGAACGTCGCGTTCGGCCAGGTCGTTCCTGCGCTCGCGGCGGCCGTCCTCGGCGTCGCGCTCCTCAGGACTGACCGCTTCGACTTCGACGTGCTCGCTCTGTCGCCGGTCCGCCGCTAGGGCGCCGGCTGCGGATCGCCGTGGTGGTGTGCGTGCTCGGCCGTCGACGCCAGTCCGGTCACCCGGTAGAACACCGACTCCGGGTCGCCGTACACCGCCCACAGCAGCCGCGTCTTCGCCAGCAGCCACAGCTTCCGCGTCGTGCTCAGTCCCGGCGTCGACGACAGCACGTCGTAGTTCCGCTTCCGGATCTCCCGGTGGTGGTCGGCGTACAGCACCGCCGCGAGCAGCACCGCGAACTGGCAGTCCTCGGGCAGGTACTCGATGCCCGCGACGCCCTCGCGGTACTTCCGCTCGGTGTAGGCGAGTTCCTGGCGCATCGCCTCGCGGAACCCCGGCGTCACCTCCCCGCGGTGCAACTGCTCGACGGTGACGCCGTGTTCCTCGCGTGTCTCCGCGGGCAGGTAGACGCGGTCGTAGTCGTCGATGTCCTCGGCGACGTCCCGCAGGAAGTTCGTCAACTGGAACGCCTCCGCGAGCGCGGCGGCATGGGGCTTCGCCGCCTCGGGGTCCTCGACCTCCATCACGTCGACCATCATGCTCCCGACGGCGACCGCGGACCCCCGCATGTACGCCTCCAGTTCCTCGTGGGTGTCGTAGCGGGTGGTCTCCAGGTCCGCGAGCATCGCGTCGACGAACGTGTCGACGTCCGCGTCGTCGAAGTCGTGGCGCTCCGAGAGCTCTTGGAACGCCGCGAGCACACCCTCGCCCTCCCGCTCGCCCAGCGCTTCGGCCCGGATGCGCTCGAGTTCCGCCCGCTGTTCGGCGGGGTCCCGGTCCTCCACGGTGTCGACGACGTCGTCGGCGACCCGGAAGAACGCGTAGAGGACGTACGTCGAGTGGCGAACACGCTCCGGGAGCAGCCGCGTCGCCAGGTGGAACGTTCGCCCGGTTCGCCGCTGGATGTCCTTGCTCGTGGAGATGTGTGTACTGTCGACCATGTTCCGGGGGCTCGTCCGTGGCACGCGACAGTCCCGACACACGTGCCCCGGGTGCTAATCTCGTATAGGGAGCGGACAAAGAAAAAACACGGTGGCACCAGCGACGACCACCCCTTCTCCAAACCACTGAATACCGTGGAGCGGCCACCGACAGACGTGCAACGAAAGCCCGTCCCGCCGGCCCCCGACTCGCTGGCCACGCTGCGGGCCGTCCGCGACGCGGTGCCGCTCGTCCCGAAACCGGAGGATGACTGCTGTCGGCGCGTCCTCGACCGTACCGACGTGACCGACCGCGGTACCGCGTCCTCGTGGCTCGTCTTCCTGGCCGCGCTCGGCGCCGTCGCGGAGGAGGACACCGGCTACGCCCGCACGCGGACCGAACTCGACCGCGAGGCCCTGGCGAGCGCGTTCGTCGACAACGTCTTCCTCGCGGCGGAGTGCCTCGAGGCCCTGAACGCCGACGACCCGCGGACGCCCGCCGACGTGTTCGAGGCGGTCCGCGACCGGGTGCCGCGCTGGGAGCGCACGAAACGGGAGAACTGGCCGGCGTTCTGGACCGACCGCGTCGAACGCCGCCTCGACTGGGCGGTCCTGCTCGGCCTCGCCACGGAGACGGACGACGGCTACCTGCGGGCCTGACTCACTCGATGTAGGCGCGGTTCCGGACGTAGAACGCTACCTGCCCGCCGAAGACAGCCAGGGCCGCCGCGACCGCGGCCGCTATCGACCCGGCGTAGCCGTTCGACACCGCGAGGTAGCCGCCGACGAGGCCCACTACGAGCGCAGCGCCCGCGGCGATAGCGCCGTCGACGACCTGCGCCGTGCTCGTCTTCGCCGCGTCGTAGGCCGCCCTGTCGAGGCCGAGACTCGTGCGGACCAGCGAGGGGGTCCCCGCCGCGAGCCCGACCGCGAGCGCGTACGGCACCGACACGTACAGCGACAACCCGCCCGCGACCACGCCGGCCGTGACGATGCCGACGACGAACTCGAGCGTCTGACGACTGACCATGCGACCGCTTCGAAGGGGGGGCCGGAAAACAGTTCGACTACTCGGGGACGCTCGTCACTGTGCCGACGCCCTTGCTCGCGCCCTCGCGGAAGACGAAGCGCTGCCCCTCCTCGACGAGGTACGGCCGGAACTTGAACCGGACGCGCGTCTCGCCGGTGTCCCCGGGGAGCAACTGGCCGTCAGACGGTTCGAAGCGCGCCGCCTCGCCGATGGTCTCGAGGTGGACGACCGGTTCGTAACCCGAGTCGATGCGCGTCGGGTGGTTCAGCACCATCACCTCGGCCTCGAACTCCCTGACGGGCGTCGGGTTGGTGTCCGGGGGAAGCAGCACCATCCCGCGCTCCACGTCGGCCTCCCGGACGCCCTTCAGCGCGATGCCGACGATGCGGCCCGCCTCCGCCCGGTCGACGCGGTGGTAGTGCATCTCGATGGAGCGAACCTCTACCTCGCGGAACTCTCCGTCTGGGAACGGGCCGAGCAGGAGGGTGTCGCCGGACTCCACGGTGCCGGACTTCACGGTGCCAGACGCCACCGCGCCCACCCCGGTGACGTTGTACGTGCGGTCGATGTACATCCGGAACGGGCCGCTGGCGGCCGTCGTCTTCGGGAGGCGCTGGAAGAACTGGTCGAGGACGTCCAGACCCTCCAGCGAGACGGCGCTCGTGCGGACGATGGGGACGACGTTGTCCCCGACCTCTTCGATTGCTGCTTCCACGCCGTGTCGGGAGACGGGAAGCGGCGTGCGCCCGGTCTCACGGAGCATCCGCTCGACCTCGCGTTCGACCTCGGCGACCTGCTCGTCGTCCACGAGGTCGGTCTTCGTGATGGCGACGATAGTCGGCAGGTCCGTCGCCAGCAGGACGCCGGTGTGCTCGCGGGTGGTCTTCGTCGGGCCGTCGTCGGCCGCGACGGTCAGCAGCCCGTAGTCGAGTTTCTGTCCGACTAGGCCGCGGATGGTCGTCGACAGCCACGGCTCGTGGCCGACGGTGTCGACGAAGGAGACGACGCGGTCGGCGTTCTCCACGACGGCCGCGCGCTCGTCCTTCCGGTGGGGGTTGCGAACCCGCATCGGGCCCTCGCCGTCGAAGCCGTAGACGCCGTAGGAGAGGTCCGCCGAGAGGCCGCGCTCGACCTCGTGTGGCTGGACGTCGAGGAAGCCCCGCGTCCCGCCGTCGCCGTCGTCCGGGTTGCCCGTGACGAGGCTGCCGACGAGCGTGGACTTCCCGTGGTCGACGTGGCCCGCCGTCCCGACGATGATGTGGTCGTCGCCGGGCGCCAACGAGGAGCCGTCTCTGACGGTGGCGACGCCGACGAGTCCGCCCTCGTCGGTCCCCCACGTCTGGACCTCCTCGATGTGTGCGCCCGCCTCCTCGGCGAGCAGGCTCAGCACGTCCATCGTCTCGGAGAACACCTCCCGCGAGACCCCCGCGATGCCGCCGTCGTCTGTGACGCCGAGCACGTACTCGGCCTCCCCGTCGCCGGAGAGCACGCGGTGGCGCAGTTGCGCCGCGAGGCTCTCCAGTCGGCCGTCGGCGAGGTGGACGTCGCGGCTGAACCGTTCCTTGAACTCGACACTCCCGCCCTCCTGTTCGCCGCGTTCGAGCGCGGTCACCAGTCGGGCACGGTCACGGCCCATGGGGGCGCGTTAGTGAGTGGCAGACAAAAGCCTTCCCCGCGTAGCGGTCCGTAACGCTCCGGAGACGGGGATACCCGCCGGCTCTCAGACCACGTCCGGAAGCGCCGACAGCGACCCGACGTGCGACACGTCCTCGGGGGTCTCGTCGCCGACGTAGACCCCACGCCAGCCCGCGGCCTCCGCGGCCCGGACATCTCTGTCGAGGGCGTCCGCCACGAACACGTAGCTATCGGCCGGGAGTCGCTCCTCGGCGGCCGCGAAGATTCCGGGGTCGGGCTTGCCAACGCCCACGTCCCTGGAGACCACGACGGCGTCGAACGCGTCACCGAAGCCGCCCGCGTCGACTTTCGCGCGTTGCATCGGTCCGTGACCGTTCGTCAGCACCCCCAGCTGATAGTCGTCGGCGAGAGCCGCCACCGCCTCCGTCGCATTCGCGACTGGCACCGTCGCAGCGAGTTCGGCGTCCTGCATCGCCGTGGCGAACGACTCGGGGTCGGCCGAAAGGTCGGCCGCCGCCGCGGCCGCCGCGTACGGGTCGTCGGCCGACTCCAAGTGGTCCCCGAGCGCTGCCCCGAACAACTCGACGTCGCCGTCGGAGAGATCCACGTCGAGTCGCGACGCCGCGTCCTCGACGATGGCGACGAACGACCGGTCGAACTCGACGAGCGTCCCGTCGAGGTCGAAGTACACTGCGTCCATGTGACCGTCTGGTCGGTCGACCGAGTAAACAGTTCCGCGACGCGCTCCTCACGCCTCCCGTTTCAGCCGCTGGTAGGCCTCGTTCACCCGGGAGAACTCCAACTCGTCGCCGCCGCGGTCCGGGTGGAGTTCGCGGGCCTTCTCGCGGTACGCCGCCCGCACCTCGTCGGCGCTCGCACCGGGGTCGACGCCGAGCACGCGGTAGTCCTCGCGCAGCGGTCGGCTGGAAGTGGCGCCGCTCGACCGTGTCCGACCGCTCGACCCCGCCCGACCGCTCCCACCTGCTCGCCCCCGCCGGGACTCCCGCTTGCGTTCCTCCCACTGACGGCGCTGCTCGCGCTCGTACTCCTCGCGGTCGACGCTCCGGTTCCGGAAGGCGTGTCTGCGGAGGTGGCCGGCGGCGTGGTAGTAGAAGACGGCGGCGGTGACGGCGAACGGCACCGCGACGCCGAAGGCCACGGGGCTGTACACGACGCCGAGGACGCCGAACACGACGCCGAGGACGCCGAACACGCCGACTAGCC
>Ga0208135_100312_pt1 | contig 32964 bp, 45 predicted proteins | sample AntDeeMetag02WF5_FD_184757 | JGI IMG/M metagenome (GOLD analysis project Ga0208135, IMG submission 184757) | Saline lake microbial communities from Deep Lake, Antarctica - Antarctic Deep Lake Metagenome 02WF5 (SPAdes) (version 2) | ecosystem: Environmental > Aquatic > Non-marine Saline and...
CGCCGGATGCGCCCGAGGGAGCGCCCCCAGATCCGCCACCCACAGACCCACCCGAGGAGGCGGGCGGCAGGACTCCGCCGCGGTTCGAGTTGCCGGGGCCGCGCGGCGGCGAGTCAAGACCGGGCGAGGTGTCGGGGCCGCGCGGCGGCGAGTCAAGACCGGGCGAGGTGTCGGGGCCGCGCGGCGGCGAGTCAAGACCGGACGAGGTGTCGGCTTGGCCGCGGTAGATGTAGTTGTTCGTGACATCCCGCGAGCCATCTCCATTGTTGCCCGAAGGGTCTTCGTCACCCTTCGTGTTCTCGCCGCCGCCGCTCTGGTTTTCGGATGCGCCAGTCAGCATCGCGGTGGTTTCGCCGATCTTTTCGTTTGGCACCCCTTTGCTGTTGCCTTGATCGTCTTGGAGTTGGACGATGCTGTCTGCGTTCAGGTTGATCGCAGTGTTGCCGCCGAACTCCTGTGCGGCGTCGTCGAGTTCGTCCACCGCATCGCCAGTGATGATGTTACGCTGAGGTTGCATATCCTCGACAGTGATCGGGTCGCCGTCCCCATCAGTCCGCCGCCGTGGATACTCGTTGTCATCGTCGGTGTCGTTGCCCGCACCCGACGGGTCGTACCCCGACTCCCAATACTTCGTGTTGTCAGAAGACGGCGAAGACGAAGACTCGTCTGTCGTGTTGTTCCCCGACGGGTCGGGAGAGTCGTCCGAATCTGTCGATCCGGAATCGGTGTCACTGGTCGTGGTGTAACCACCATACGACCCGTGGCGTTCCGATCCCCCGCCACCACCAGAGTCGTTGCCCGCACCCGACGGGTCCGAGTCGCTCGATCCAGACGACCCGCTGTCCGACGAGCCGCTGCTGCTGGTTCGACTGGCGATGGAGCCGCCCGACGACCCGCCATCATCATCGTCCGATCCTGACGAGCCGCCCCTGCTGGTTCGACTGGCGATGGAGCCGCCCGACGACCCGCCATCATCATCGTCCGATCCTGACGAGCCGCCCCAGCCCGAAAACGTGCTTCCAATTTGTCCTAAGATTCCCATTGTGTTTGTGTTTGTGTTCGTGTGTTTCGCCTTATATTATCCATCACGGTTCGATACGTCACAGCGGGATGTCGAACGCCGAAAGCAACGTTGCCAGCAGTCCAAGGACGCCGAGCGTCGTTCCGCCACCCCAATACAGGATCGCGGCGGCCGTCGAGTTGCGCTCGATGTCGCCGCGATAGTTCTCGCGGAAGTACTCCTTGTCCAGCGCCGACTCCTCGACCGCCCGGATGTCAGCACCGACCCCCGACAGCCGAGAATCAATGCGTTCGAGCATCTGGGCGTTCGACTCCATCTGTGATTCGACGGCGGCAAGACGTTCGCGGGTCTCGATCTCGTGTCCAGTAATGGATCCGCGACCGGGCGTGTGACTTCTGCCCCCATCGGTCGCCGTCGGCGACGCTTCGCGGGAGCGGTCGTCGGGGTACGAGATCACGTAGGAAAACTCACTAGCGGCGCGAACTTCGTGTGGGTCCATCATTTACCCCAACAGTGCCTCAAGCGAGTCTTCGTTGACGATGCGCGAGGCAATCGGGCGGGCGACGAAGTAGATGGCGAGCGAGGCGACGCCCGCCGAGGCGAGCAGTTGGATCGTGCCCATCTGCGCGAGCAGTTCGGCCAGCGACAGCCCGTCGGGGTTGTCGTCGCCGTTCGACCGGCGGAAATCCTGTTCGGCCTGTTCCTTCATCGCCATCATCTCGTCGCGCGTGATCTCGCCCTGATCGTACATCAACTCGATCTCCGAGAGCCGTTTCTGATAGGCCGTGTAGCGCTCGGTTTGAGCATCGGCTTTGGCCGCGTCGGTGTACTGGCCGTAGCTGTAGGCTCCGGCTCCGCCGACGGCCGCGATACTCAGCGGCGAGGTGCCCTTTTTGACGCCCGTCGAGATGGTGTTGGAAGCCCCCGTGGCGAAGTCGTCGCCGACACTGCGTAGGCTGGAGACGGCCGCCTTGAGTGCCCCCATCGCTACAACACCATCCGGACGCCGAGGCTGATTGCGGCACTCCCGGCGAGATCAGTCCCGTCGAAGGTGTCGCCGTTGCCGTTGTTGACGGTTATGTCCCAGAGCAAGGCGACGACCGCCCACGTCGCCGCGGTCCGGCCCATCCACGTGAACGCGTTGCGCCACGCGAACTCGGTGACTCGCGGGGTGATGTAGGCCGACGCCAGCGAGCCGACGACGGCGCTCAGTGCGACACCCATCTACATCACCCCCCGACGGACGATGCCGGTGACGAGGAACGCGACGATGCCGATGCCGACGCCTTTGCCCCCACGCCACCAGACGCTCTGGTCCGACTCGTCAGTGACCAGCGTGTAGAGAACGGCCGTCGACGGGATGATAAGCACCCCGTCGAGGATCGTGCCGACACGCTCGCGGACGAACTTGTCGAGCGCCTCCGGTGTGCTGCGGTTGGTTGCGAACGGTGAGGTGACGACGCGTGCCGCCCCCGAGACCGTATTGATTGATTCCTGTGCCGCCGTGTTGACGTGCTTGAGTGCAGTCATAGAATCACCAAAAACAGGATGGCGGCTGCGACTGCCCCGAGCGCGCCGAATGCGGCGAGGCCGATGGGGCCGAGGCCGCCCCCCGCGCCGCCAGCCCCGCGGGCTGCCGCGGCGATCTCGCTGGGTTTTGGGCGGTCTTGGCCCGGATCGGGCGTGCGGTTCGCAGTCCCGTTGTCGGCGCGGACCTCCCACTCCTCGTAGGCTGCGACGGCATCCTTCTGGGACGGGTGCGGCGTGGCCGTTGTCGAGGCCCCGCCACCATCCCCGGCGAAGACGAGCGTGCCGCCCGCCGTTCGCCCGGCGACGAAGAACCGCACCTCGTCGGCCGTGTTGTGCGTCTGCTTGGCGAGATACCAGCCGTCACCCAGCGACAGCCGCATCTCGACATCGCCCCACGCAGGCTCGGCCGCGTCTGCGGACTCCTCGTAGGTCGACGAGTCGCTGGCCGAGTTGGTCTGTTCGCGTTGCCACGCATCGTAGGCGTTGTCGGCCTGCTGGGCCGAGCCGAACGGTGTCCGGCCCGACGTGGGGAACGAAGTCTCCGTGTAGCCGTCGGAGCCGTCGAGCGAGACGACGGTGCCGCCGTTCTCCTCGACGACGACCCAGTAGCCCTGCGTGTTGCCGTCGGAACTGAACTGACGCACGCGGTCGGCCTGTGGCTGGCCCGTGTAGGTGTGGTCGACTTCGTAGCCGTCCGGGTAGACGTTCGGGCCGCCGATGACGCCGCCTGCGCCGAGGACGGCCGCCCCGCCCACTGCGCCAGCGCCGAGTTTTTGCTTGGGCGAGAACCCACCACCGTTACCGCCGGGAACGGCATCGTCGATAGCCGTCCGGAGGTTGTTCGGGAGTAGGTGATCCGGTTCTTCGAGTGACTCGGTTTTGCCCGTGTCCGCCTTGCTGAACGCTGGCCCACGACCTCGCTGGGTCGGGATCTCGGGCGACGACGCCTTGCGCGCCGTCTTCGAGCCTCTACCAATCTGTTTGATGCGGTTGGTTACGCGTGCTAATCCTCCTAACATGTTTCCTCCGCTGGCCGCCTTTGCGACCTTCGCTCCGCCTTTGACGGCTGCTTTACCTGTGCCGCCCGTGGCGATGAGAGCGAGTTCGCCAGCCTCCAAGGCGTCTGGTGCGTAGTCCGTCCCGGCGTGTTCCGGGTTCGTCGCCCGCGTGTCGACGCCGGTCGCGCTGCTGTAGGCGATCTCGGCCGGAGTGCCGACGAACACGTCGAACAGCGTCTCCACGCCGCGCCCGGCCCCGATCAACGCCTTGTTGTCGGTGGTCGAGCCTGCGGCGTCCGTGATCGGCTGTTTGAGGTTCTCGTAATCCTGCGAGGCCGCCGCGGCGAACTCCTCCTCCGAGTCGTGGCCGGTCGCCACTGTGAGTGCGCCGCGAACGGTGTCCTGCACCGAGAACACCTCGTTGTCGAGGATGGCATCGGTGCCGTCCTCGACCGCGTCGTTGGCGTTGCCAAGCGCGTCGAGAACACCCATGTTCAGACCCTCAGTGCGATATACAGCAAGAGGAGGTCTGCGACCGCCACCCCGTAGAGGATGAGCGTCTGGGTCGAGAAACGATACTCCGTGCCGTTCGCCATGAGACGGATGTTCGGCCCAGTCGCGCCGTTCGCGCCGCCCGTGTCAGTCGACGTGGCCTCGGTTGCCGAGTTGGCAACCGACGCCAGCGACCCTTCCTTTTGTTCGATGACATCGCCGATCCCCATTAGAGCCACCTCGCGGCGATAAAGGCGAACGGGGCGATGTCACGAATCACCGAAAAGATCGGCGACAACGAAACCCAATCGACCGAGATTCGCTTTGCGCCGCCCGTGAGTCCCGTGAGGAACTCGTCGATAGCCGTCGAGAGGCGGTCGGCGATGTCGATGCGATCCGGGCGGTCGGGCGACTGTCCGTTGGTGTCGACCGAACTATCCGGCGGTAGCTCGGCCGTTGTTGGGCTTACTTCCCGTGCGAGAGATGGGACAGCCATTCTGCCCCCTTAGACGTTCACGTCGACGCGCTGTTCCATCGTCGACGCGTACTGTCCCTCGGGGAACTCGGCGTCGTCCCAGACGATCTGCCGGGGCGAGTCGAGGTAGACGACGAGGTGTTCGGACTCCTGCCACGTGGCCGCGCCGGTCAGGTGAACCTGCGTCATGTTCTGGGCCTGATCGAAGTCGTTGAACACGTGCAGCGGGATGCCCCACGTGTCCAGCGCGGCGACGGCGTTGTTGAACTGGTCGTGGCCGATGAGTTTGATGATCCCCTCGGTCATGATAGGCCACATGACGACGTTGCCCGAGCCGACAGTTGGCGTCTCCTCGAAGGTGACCTCGTTGGCGTCGAAGTCGTAGCCCGAGACCGTGAGTTGGGCGTCGCCGTCGGCCGTGTCGATGGCGATGATCGGCTGGTAGTCCATCTGGTCGACGGTGACCTCGCCGTTCGGCGGGTCGATGTTCGCCTCGACGGTGAACGTCGAGGTGGCACCGTCGCCGTCGACGCCCTCCCGGCTGCGCGGGGAGAACTTGGTGAGGTGGTCGCCTGCCGAATAGGTGATCGAGTCGTACTTCCGCGGGCAGGTCCATTCGAGGACCCAATCCTCGCGGTTGGCCGCGTTCTGCTGGAGTTCGAGGTTGTTCGTCCCGACCTCGACGCCCGTATGCGTCAGCGAGCGGCGGTCGTTCTTGGGGTTGGTGTAGCTCTGAGTCATTGTTTTACGCCTTTTCGATGAGCTGCTTTTCCTTGTCGTTCATGTCGCGGGTGTGACGGATGTAGACCGGCTTGCCGGTCTGGGTCACGTTGTCGCCCATCGTGAGCCGCGATTCGCCGGGGTCGAATTTGTCCGCCCCGTCAGGCAGCCGGAGGTAGGCGTAGAGGTACTCTCGCGGCTTGAGGAGGAGCGGTTTGTTGGTGTACTTGTAGTACTGCGGGTCCGAGCGCATTTCCTCGTAGTCGAACGCGCCCATGTTGTGCTGGAAGATAATCGAGTTCCCCAGCGGGTTGCCCTGCACGTCGGCCTTCTGAAGGACCAACTGCGCGGACTGGTCGACGGGCGTTCCGTCTGCGGTGCGGAACTCGGGTGCCAGCGGCGTTCCTTCCTCGATGCCGATGACATAGTTGCGTGGGCCGCGCAAGGTGTACGCGGGCACGTTGTTCTGCGATGTCGAAACCTCCCGCTTGCTCACGAACTCAAGGTTGTCGTGAATCTGAATCGGGTCTTCGGTGTTTTGTCGGATTTCCATAGATTACCCTGTGACCTCCGACGGGTAGCCGCCGGAGTCGTGCAACTTCACGTCTGGACGAGAGTCACATAAGCAGTCAATCAGCATTTGTCCGACACCGAGTAGGCAGTTCGTACCGGCAGACGGCGTGGCAACACGGCGATATTATTCCCAACACCCTAATTGGAGCCTACCCGGAGAAAACACCAGACGGAATGGACGTAATTGAACACCATCTGTATTATATACCTATCGCAGAATTGTAGAATAGGATGCCAAACACATTCGCTCCGCGAGCGTTTGCGGACGTGATCAAGGACCGTACCGACAGGATCCGAGTGCAGCACGACGGGCCAAAGGCGGAGATTAAAGAGTGGCACGCGATGGTCGACCTCCTCAACGAGGACGCCACCGCGAGCTTTCTCGGCCATTATAACCGGGCAGAGCAGATCCCCGACGTGATCGACCTGCGCGACGGGAGCGAGAGTCCCGACGAGGACATGTAATGCCAGACCTGCTCGACAGGCTCCCCGGCGGGTACGTGATCGCCAAAGACCTCTCAGTGTCGAAGTCGCTGGTTCCGGGTAACCCGTTCTGCCGGTACAAAACCGACGATCAGTCGCGGAAGTACTGCTCGAAGGACCTGTGGCTCAACGCCGACGAAAAGTACGTCATCCCCGAAGACGGGACGATCCCGCGACCCCACGTCGACTGTGGCTCCTGTGGCCACGACTCGTGGGTGACCGATGCGGACGAATGTGGGCGGTGCGGCGAACCGATCTTCGTCTGCCCGAACAAGGGGTGCGACGAAGAAGTACATGGCAAGCCGGAGTCGTGTCCGGCCTGCAACGTGGGCTACAACTGGCCCGACAAAGACGACGGAGACGCTAACTAATGGCACCAGAACTACTCGAAGACGACGAAGACGAGGAAGCCGAACAGACCGACGAACAGACCGACGAAGTCGACGCCGACGGCGGCGAGAATGAGGGCGACGAAGACGAGGAAGTCGCCGAGGCCACGCTGCCGGGCGACGAGGGCGTCGAGGAGACCGAAGACGGCGACAGCAGCGGCGGCATCCTCTCGAAGATCAACACCAAAGCCGTGATCGTCGTGTCAGTGGTTATCGTTGGCGGACTCATCCTCTGGCGAGCCATCCGAGGCAGTGGGAGTTCGCGCAAGCGACAGGGCCGCGGCAACAGCGAGCGTGTAGAGGGAAACGCGAACCCAGCCGCCAACCAGTCCGGCGGTGAGGGCGAGGCGCTCGAAGACCAGATCCAAGCACCCGACTCCGAGCCACTCAAACAGGACGAAGAAATGATGAGCATGCTGGGGATGGGAGGCCAGTAGCTGACCGATGCCCCCGGAACTCGAAGTCGACGACGAATACGGTGACGACGAAGACGACGGCGTCGTCGGCGGTTTCGATGGCGTGTCGAGCGATACCGACGACTCCAGTGCCGAGGAGTCGATGTCGATGGGGACGGCCGATCTGGGCGTCAGCGATGACGACGGCATCGTCGCCAGTTTCGACGGTGTCGAAGACGAAACCGACGACAGCGACGACACAGGCCAGAACAGCAGTGGCGGCGGGTCCAGCAGCGATACGGGCGATACCTCGATCCAGTCGGCCATCGAAGGCGGGCTGGCGGAGGCGGCCGCCGTGGGGCTGGAGGGCCAAGAGCGGACCCGCGTCAGTTCCGAGATGCGCGCGGTCGCCGAGAAGTTCAAAGTCGGCTACTTCGGCGAGAAGTGTGTCCAGAAGTACCTCAAACGAGACCTCGAAGACATCCCGCCGGAGTACGGGCTGGCGGCCGCGCTGATCGCGTTCGCCGCCTTGGCGATCCACAAGCGGCCGGACGGCGAGGACGCGCTCAACAACGCCGTCTCCATCGTCAGAGAACGCCTCTCCGGAGACGACGAGGCCGACGCGCCACCGCAGCCACGAGCGCCGCGAGAGCCGCGTCGTGAGCAGCGGGGTGCGCCGCCGGAGCCAGAACCCGCGCCACAGGAAGAATCGCGTGGCGAGCCGCGTGAGTCGTCTGAGCAGACCGCCGACCAACCACAGCAGCAACCACAGCCGCAGCCAGCCGGAGACCCACAATGAGCGAGAGCAACCCCGAACAGACCGGAGACCAGCCCGAGGGCGACCTCGAACCAGACCCAACCGCCGACGCCGAGGAAGTCGAAGCCGCCATCGAGGCCGAAGGTCTCGACGTGCCAGACGGAGACGGGGACGGTGGCGGACTGTTGGAAGTCCTCAACAGCGGCGGCATCAAACAACTCCTGCTGCAAAAGACGTTTCAGGACCCCCAGAGCAGCCACGAGTATTCGCAGGCCGATCTCGTCGCCGACGTGGTCAACGTCATGCGGATGGATGCCAAGCAGATGTGTGCGCTTCACGACATCAAAGTCGAAGTCGACAAGATGTCGCCCGAACGGTCGGCCGAACTGCTCGAAGATGTCGCCAAGAACGAGGGTGTCGGCATTATTGACGTGTTCCAGCAGATCGAGGAGAAACGCGACAAAGTGTTCCGCCAGAAGATGACCGACGAGCAGTACGACCAGTATATCCGGTTCAAGGAGTCGATGCTCTACTCGGTCGGAGGCAGCCAATGAGCGAGATTGGCTTCGACGGCGTCGAACTCGGGACCGACGACTCGGTGGGCTGTTCGGACTGCAACGTGCCGCTTTCGGATCACGACAAGGAACGCGACTACAGCGGCAAGGGTCCGGCAGGGTCGTACTCCTACAACTACATCTGCCCCTAAGATGGCCCGGACAGCCATCCTCGGGCGTTCAGGCATGGGGAAATCGTGGTTCGGCGGGAAGGTCCTCGAAGATGTCCTGACCAACGGCGATGGCTCCGGGCGTGCGGGTCGCTGTGGGTGTGGGACCGACGACTGCGATCACGAGGCGGGCGACGACGACTACATCCCGACCGTCGAAACCGGAGAGGGAGCGCCCGACTTCGATATTGACGAGGACTTCGAGTATGCGATCCACGTCGACCTTGAAGACGAGGAAAAGGGGTTCTCGGACCCGGTCGATCTGATTCTCCTGACGTACTCGGCGACGCCCGACAACATCAAGAAGTTCGTCAAATTCGAGGGCGAGGTGCCATCGTACATTCCCGAAGACGAACTCAAGGACGGCGACGAGATCCTCCTGCCGAAGTGGGTGTTCTACAAGTACAAGTACATCCGCGTGGTGCCCGACGGGCTGACCGACGAGGAGTCGAAGATCCTCGTCGAGATGCTGGCCGACGCGGCGATGAAGGCCGGGGACACCCACTTCTCGCTGGACGAAGCCCACCTGATCGCCAGCAAACACGGCATCGGCGACAAACTGATGCGGCTGGTGACTGGTGGCCGAAAGCGAGGCGTCGAGTGGTTGTTCATGACCCAGCGCCCGCAGAAACTCCACGAGGACATCCTCTCGCAGACCGACTACACCGTGTATTTCAACCTGCGAGGCCGGGACCGTGACAAGGCCGCCGAAAAGGCCGAGTCGATTCCCAACGCCGAGGACAAGATCGACGCGCTCGAACCACGGGCCGCGATCATCGAGGACTTCGACCGCGGCGAGTACGAGGAGTTCTCGACCGAAGACCTCGAACGGTCTATCGAACACGTCAGCGGTGACGACGGCAAGGCCGACTCGGCCTACGAGTCGCTGATGGGGATTGGCAGCGACGAAGAAGACAGCGACGACACCGACGAGTAGCCTACTCGTCTTCGGGGCCGTAGTCGCCGTCGGTGTCGCGGTTCGGTCCTTGCTCTTTTTCCGGTTCCGTTCGTGCGGCGTCGACGGTGGGTTGGTTCTCCGAGTCCTGCTGCGGGACGCCCTCGTTGAACTTGTGGGCCACGTCGTCGAACGCTTCGCCGAACTCCTCGCCATAGAAGTTCTCGAAGTTGGAGTAGTCGGTGTCTTCGAGGTGTTCGCGGGCCTCGCGGGTGCGTTCGATGTCGTCCTCGACGCCTTTCGAGACGCCGAGAGCGTCGCGGGTCTCGATGCCCGTGCCGTCGAAGCCAGCGATCTCGCGGAGATACGTGGCCTTGGCGCGGGCCTTGTCGCTGGCCGAGCCGATGGCGTTCCGGCCGCGGCGCGTGGCCCGCCACTCGTCGAACGGCGGCACGTCGGGCCGCGACGGTGTGAATGAGTTGGGCAGCACGTCCGAGAGCCGTGTCTCGAAGCGGTCGGTGAGGTTCCAGCGGTCCGTGAGATTGGCCGCCGTCTCCATGTCGATCCCCCGGAGGAACAGCCCGAACACCGAGAGATCCGTGCCGGAGAGATCGTCCCAGTCGATAGTGCCCGCGGCCGCCTTGCGGATGCGGTCGGACTCGTCGGAGTCGAGCCACTTGCGCGACTCCTGCGAGTCGCCCGGCTCCCACTCCTCGGGTTTGAGAACGATGTTGCTGACGCGACTGGCTTCGACCCGCTCGGCGATCCGGCTCTGCTGGCCGCGGATCAGCGCGTTGAACAGGTCCTGATAGGTGTTCAGCCGGTAGGTCGACTTGCCGTCGGTGTCGTGTGCGCCGTTGGAGTAGTTGAACGCCTTTTGCTGCTCGGCGCTCCACTCCATGTAGCCCTCGTCGGGGTCGTGGTAGTAGTGGCCGATCCGCTTGTGAGGGCGCTTGTCCATCTCCGGCGGGAAGATCAGCCACGGCCCGATGTCGTTCATGTCGGGGTCATCGAAGACCTCGCTGGCGTTGAGTTCCGGCTCCTGTAGCTGCCACCAGTACTCGCGGTCCGACGGGCGGTCGAACATCCCCCTAATTGGCATCTCGAACGCACCCTTATTGGCCTCCGAGAGGTGGTCGCCGATGGCGCTGATCGTCTCGCGCTCCATTACGTCGTAGACCAGCCCCATCCGGTAGCGGTTGTAGGCATCCAACAGCGTCATGCCCTCCTCGTCTTCGGCACGTGCCTTGTAGAACTTCCAGACCTGCGAGAGGACCGTCGTGTTGGGCGTCGACGGCAGGTCGTTCCAGACCTTGAGGAACGCCTTGTTGGTGCAGACCGGGCCGGAAGACATGGTCTGGTCGCCATCGAACGATACGTTTTGGATGTTCTCGACGACCGCCGGAACGTCGCCCGTGGTCTGTTTGTCATCGGGGCCGAAGAACCAGCCGCGGTGGAGTGACCAGCCGAGTTCGTGGACTTCGGCCGGTTTGAGCGCTTTGTCGCGCTTCGGCTCGACGCCGAGTTGGTTCTGGAGATCCTCGTCGCCGCTCCAGTAGTAGCCCGAGCGCCCGGTCGCAACCTGATAGCCGTGGATGGCGAGCCGTTGCATGAGCAGGCGGACCGTTTCTTCGGGGTGCGTGCTACCAGTCTCAGAGAGAACGTCAGAGTACTCCGACTGCACCTCGCGGCCCGCAATCGTGTCGTAGGTCGGCTCGTCGTACTCATCGGCCGTAGCCGGTCGACCGTGGCCAGACGGTGGGATGTGAGCAGCGAGGAAGGCGACCCGCGCCCCGCGGAAGTAGTCGCCCGTCCCGCGGCGCAGCGGCTCCTCGATGCGGCGTTGGATGTTCTCCAGCACCGTGTCCGATCCCGGCCCGGTGGTGTAGAGCCACTCGGGCGAGGCCGCATCCGCGAGAAAGCGGAACGCGCCGGGCGTGATGCGGACCTTCGCGTCGAGCGTCCCGGTGTAGGGCACGTCGTCGCGGTTGGGGTCGTCCGGGTTGTAGGTGTCGAGTTCCGAGGAGCCTTGGCCGAACTCGTAGGTCGCCGTCACGCCAGCGCCGTAGTTCTTGTCGAAGTCGGGCTGGACGTTGATGCCCGGTGCGACCCGATACATCATGTACGACGCCTCGGCAATCGAGAGGGTGACCGCGGTCGTCGTGACGGCGCTCGCCAGCCGCGAGTTGTCAGTGAGCCACTTGCCGACCCGCTCGAAGGCGTGAGAGCCGTAGGACAGCACATCCGGCACCGTGAACCCCGGACCGGGCATGTTGAAGTTCGGTGCGAGTCCCGCCGCAAACGGCGCGGTGTTGATGTCGTCTTCCTCGATGGACTCCTGAATGTAGTGCTTGCCGTCGGCCGTCTCGATGATGTTTACGTCGCTCGAATCGGCGTCGATATACTCCCTGACGAACGAAAACGCGTAGTCGAGGTTGGCATCCGAGACGAGATAGGTCGGCTGATCGGGGCCACTCCATTTGACCAGCGCGACGTGGAACTCGTCGTAGCCGTACTCGCCGTTCTGCGGCGTGCCGTCGGTCATCCCCGACAGCGTCAGCACCGAGCCGTTGTCCCGGTTGAACCACGACAGGCGGCGGTGTTTGTCGTTGGCCATCACCAGCCCGTAGTCGACCAACACCCACGGTCCGCTCATGTAAGGGACGGTAGCGCCCGCCTTCTCGACGAGTTCGTCGACGAACGTCCAGCCCGCGAGATCGGCGTCCTCGTCGAGACCCTCCATCGCGTCGCCGATGAACTGGCCGGGCGTGATCTCCATGTCGCCGCGGATCTCGTTGAACGTGATCGAGTCGCCGAAGTTGTCTTCGAGATACTGGTCGGCCGGGACCGGCTTGGTGGCGCGGCGCTGGCCCTCGTCGAGGGCTTTCGAGGCGCGTTTCTGGACGACCTCGGACAACACCTGTACTGCCATCTTGCGCTCCTTGTCGCGGGCAAACGGGTTGAACAGTTTGGGGTCGACCTCGGCGTGCATGACGATAGACGAGAAGATGTCCTCCACGTCGCCTGCACCCCACGTGTCGGGGTCGACGCCGCCGAAGTCGTAGGTCCACTCGTGGTTTTCGACGTTGTCGGCGAAGTCGCGGACCAACTCGACGGCGGTCGTATGGACCAGCCGGTTGTCGTTGATCTGGTGTTCGCGGAGCGTGTCTTCGACCAGCATCTCGACGAGTTCGTCGTACTCGAAGAAGGCAATGCCGCGGATGGTCGGGTCGTGGGTGCCGCGTTCCTCGTGGATCTCGCGGGCACGCTGCCACACGTCGTCATCGAGGATGTCGAAGGCCATCTCACGGGTGATGTCCTGCTCGTCGAGACCCTCATAGAGGCCGAAGTCCTCGGGTTCCGACTCGGCGTGGCGGATGATGTCGCGGTAGAGCGGGTCGGTGTGGGCGTCGATGAAGTCCTCGACCACCGAGACTGTCGCCTGTCGGGCATCCATCTGGGCTTTGACGCCGTCTCGTTCGACGGCGTTGTCGGCCAGTTTGAGGACGATGGCGCGGTAGTCGTCGTTGCTCTCGATGAGTTTCTCGTGGGCCATCTCCCGGCCGCGAGCGCGGACCTCCTCAGTCAGGATGAGGCGGGCTTGGGTCTTCGGCGAGGTCGTCTCGTCGTCCGGTGTCTCGGGGAGCCGTCCCGAGTGTTCGCGCACCATCCGGAAGATGTACTCCGAGTCGTCGTCCTGCCAGTCGTAGGGCCAGCCCGACCAGCGCTGGAACTCCACGTCCTGTACCCACGACGACACCACGTCGCGGGTGGCCGCCTGAAACGACTCGTAGTCCATCTCGACGTAGTTGTTGATCGCCGCGCGCTTGAGGTTCGAGACGACCGACTCGTACATCGACTCGGTGAGCGGGCGCATCTCGCCCTCGTCGCCCGAGACCATGTGGAGATCCATCGCCTTCGAGTCGTCGGCGTAGAAGCGCGGATGACCCGACTCGTCATAACGCTCTCGGAGGTTGTACGTGCCGCCGCGCGGCCCTTCGACCTCCACATCTTTTGTTTCATCCGAGTTCGTTGTGACACTTTGGACGACGAGTGGTTGGGAGCGCTCCCCCCACAACACCATGTCACCCTTATTCACGGACTGGAAGGTCTGCCACGCGGCCTTCACGTGGGCAGGCCAGTCGCTCAACGCGACCTGTGTGGCGGTGTACGGTGGGTCGACATCAGGGTCGGATGCGGGACGCACCTGACCAGATCCAATGCTCATGTATCAGATCAAACGGGTCTCTCTCATATAGTATTTCCACCGCGTTTGTCGGAGGCCAATCGACAGACGGCGGCGACTTAATTGGAATTGTGGTTGGGAACGGCCTTCCAGCGGCGTCTGAGTCGCCCCGAATCGGCCACTCCTCAGGCGAGCGCGCGCACGGAATCGGCGGGCTGCCGTCATGCGGTTTTGAGGCTGCTGAGATGCCAGCCGACGCCGTTGAGAACGAGTTAGGAGCATGGCGTGTGAAAACCACCAGACGGCGGCGTGGTAATTGGGCGTTGGTCGGGGCGAGAGTCAACGGTTCTGGAGTGTAAAAATCGCAAGACAGCAGCGTGGTATTTGGATAAAAAAAAGGCCCCATCCCACCACCACCCCCGGTGAAGGGGATGGTAGCAGGATGGGGCCTTTGAGGGGCGAGTGGAGGTTTCAGGAGGGGTGCGTCAGCAGAGGACTTCAGAACCGATTGTCTTCTCCCATCTGTTTGCGGTCGTCGTGGATGACACCATGCTCCGGGCAAACGATCTTGCGCCGCATCATGCCGACCGCCTCGAACGTAACCTCGCGGTCGCAGTCGCCGCAGGTTACGGGCATTTTTCTCTGGGTGCCATCAGAACCTCGCCAGCCACTCGAACAGATCGTCGAGTGGGTCGAGCGGTGGGTCGTAGAGTTCGAGCGGTTCAGTGGTGATCTCGTCTGGGCTTACGCCGCCATCGCCAGCCTTCCGCATCAGTTGGCGACGCCAGCTACGCAGTACGTCGTTGTGGGCGGTCGACTCGCTCTGCCGCCAGACGTTCTGTTGGTGGGTGACGCGGTCGCCGTCGGCGTCCTCGAAGGTGATCTCTACGCGGTAGAGCGTGTACTTGAGCGCCTCGTCCCAGAGCTTCTTGCGTTCGTCGATGGTGGCGTCCCAGCCGTCGATGCGCGAGAGCATCTGCTGGAGGTGGATCAGTTCCGCGTATTCCTCGTGGCAGATCCCCATCGAGCCTTCGATGTAGTTGATCTCGGCTTTGATCGCCTCGCGCCGAGTGCCACGCGGGAGTTGCTCGATGAAGCGTTCGAGCGCGCCAGCCCGCGTCGTGCCGCTGCGCTCGGTCGCCTGACTGAGGCGTTGGCTCGTCAGCGAGAGGACCGCCCGTTCGAGTTGCCAGCCCCACTCCTCGCTGGCGACGACGTTTCGGAGCGTGTCTTTCGAGACAGGCTGCTCGTAAGAGAGCGCGTTTTCGAGCGTGTCGCGCGCACTCCCCTCGGGTAGCGCCTCGAAGATTTCGCCGCCACGAGTGGTGAGGCGGAGGGCGATGTCCTGTGTGCCGAACTTCTGGATGAGGTAGTCGAGGATCTCTACTCTGCGGACTTCTGCGTCTGGTGTGTCGGTGGTTTCAGTCATTCTTTGTCGTTGGGTGTGTGTTGCCAGCCCTCGTCATTAGAGGCGCTGTCGAAGTCGTCGATGATCGTGGCGTCGAGGCGGCCAGCGTTGGTCAGTCTGCCAGTGGCCTTGAGCGAGGTGCCGAACGTCCGTTCCGGGTCGTCGGCTTTGACACACGACGGGCAGAGTGTGTCGTAGTAGTTCTGTCGGGCGAGATCGAACTGCGCGCCGCACTTCCGGCAGGACGTGATCTCGGGGTCGTGAGGGTGTGGCGTCATGCGTTCACCCACTCCGGTAGCTGGTCGCCGGGTTCGCACGGCGTCGGGCGGCCACACTCCCCACACCGGACGTGGACCTTGTTGATGTCCGAATACGATTCGCCGTCGAACGAACGGTAGACCATCCGCTCGCAGTTCGAGCAGTGGCCCGTGTAGTGGCGGCGACCGTTCTTCGCTGGCGTGATCTTATTTCCCATGCTCATTTCCTGTCCGTCTGTCGTCTGTAGTATCGTGTGTCATTGGTCGAGTGACCTGATTGCGTCGGCAATTGAGGCTTCGGAAACGGCGAACACCGAATCGACGAGCTTTCCCATCTGATAGGGGTTGTCGCTCTCGTAGAGAACGCACGTCCAGCCGGTGCCGCTGGCTGTCGAGACCGGGCGGCAGATGATCGTCCGGTGCCGATCCGCGGAGTCGAATCGGGGGTTGCCGTTGTCGGTCGACATCTGTCGCCAGCCCTCGGGCGCGTCTGGAACTGTGACCGCCATCAGTCGAACAGCCCCGATTCCTCCGTCGTGAGTTCGACGTGCGAAGCGAGCGTCGACAGCGTCGGTGGGAAACTGTCTTGGAGTTCGTTGAGCGCGACGTGGCGCTGCTCGTCTGTGATTTCGTCCGAGTCGGTCGAGACCGTCACTGCGCCGTAGACGACGAGCCATGCCGAATCCTGCAACGTGACCGGCGCTTCGGTGTCGTGCGACGGCAGCGACTCGGTGGCCCCCAGAATCTCCGCGCGGACCTCCTCGAAGACGACTGGTTGTTCGGTTGTGTCGGACTCGTCGAAGGCCTGCCACGCGACCGAGAGTGTCGACTTCGACAGGCAGAGCGTCGTCCCCATCTGCGGCCCGCTCATTGACTGACCCCGATGGTGCCGACATAGTCGATTACGGCGGCGTCGTCGAGCGGGTCGTCGTCGAAGCGCGTCGAGGTGGCCCGGTAGAGGCGGTCGTCGCCGTCGTAGTTGTCCGTCTCGCGGAGATCGAACACGACCAATTTGTCGTAGCCGTCATCGTCCGAGCGGTCGCCCTCCAACACCTCACGGACGTATTTGAGCGGTGGGGCGTCGGAGAGTCGGGCAGTCATCTGCGACAGTGGGAGGAAGAACGACTCGCCGTTCGGGCACTCTCGGTCATGTGGTCGTGTGAGCGTCGCCCACCCGTCCGCGTGATCCTCCGAGTTGATGAGGACCGTCTGGTTGAGCGTCCGGTAGGCCGCCAGCGTCGAGTAGTGGATCAGTTTGCCGTGACCCTCGGGGTACTGGTAGCCCAGAAAGTTCCGCGTTGAGGTGTAGAACTTCCCGTCGTTGTGTGTCGGGAGTGCGCCTCTCGCCCACGCGTTTGCGACCCACTGCTGGTTGCCCGTTGCTCGGCTGATCGGTTCGTAGACATCTGCGTTGTATTCGGTTGTCGATCCGTCTGTGTCGACCTCGATACTATCGAGGAATCTGTGTGTTGACATTGTGTCGGTGGTTTTGTGCCGGAATTTCAGTGTCCTGTTTCATGGCCTGTGGCCCGGCTCCCTGAACGTGCAAACGCCCTACCCGATCATATCAGGTAGAGCGTTATAATTGCTTACTGGTCGAACTTAGTTGACAGATCCTCGCGGATCTGGGCGATCCGGTTGTCGGTCGGCTGCGGGATCGGCGCGCCGGAGGCCGCCTTCCGGATGCTCTCGACACGGTTGGTGTAGGCGTCGAACGCCTCGAAGACCGAGTCCTGTGTCGGGAGACGGGCGGCGACGGACAGGTCACTCATCGTGATGTGGACGCGTTCGATCTGGTCCCACGACGACCGCACCTGTTTGGGCACGTTGACCGACGGGGCGAGGTCGTCCAGCGAGCCGCCAGCCAGTTCGCGGAGTTGGTCGATGCCGGTGCGGAACTTCGAGCGCGGCATGTGGTCGACGATCTTGACTTCCGGGTGGAAGTAGAGCGCGAGTGCCATGTCGGCCTCGTCGCTCGGCATCAGGCTCTCGAAGGCCACGAAGCGCTCGTCGTCCTCGAAGACCTGCACGGCGATCTCGCCGTAGAACTCCATCAACATCGCCAGTTCGGAGACGCCGCAGTGACAGTTGGCGGCGAACTCCATGTAGTCCGCGAACTCCGGGGCGACCGAGAACGTCGAGCGGGTGTCGTGTTTCTTGTCGCCGTGGCCGTGCGAGAGGCCACAGACCGGACACTCGAAGTCGCGGACCGAGGCTGACTCGACCTGTTCGGCGGCGCGGCCGAGGACCTCCGCCATCGTGTTGTCGATACCCTCGTTTCTCTCGGCGTCGGATCGGAGTTGGTTGGCGTCGACCGTCGGTCGAGCGTAGTGGTCGCCGAGCTTCCACTTGCGAACGTCGTAGGTTTCTGCGTCTGCGTCTGCGTTGTTGGTTGCTGCGTTGGTGCCGCTGAACATCGCGTTGTCGTAGTTCGTCATTCTAGTTAGGTTCGGGTGAGCGGATGACCGTCCGTTCGCGGAAGTTGGTCGGGAGATGCTGTGTCGGTGGTTTTGTGCCGGAATTTCAGTGTCCTGTTTCATGGCCTGTGGCCCGGCTCCCTGAACGTGCAAACGCCCTACCCGATCATATCAGGTAGAGCGTTATAATTGCTTACTGGTCGAACTTAGTTGACAGATCCTCGCGGATCTGGGCGATCCGGTTGTCGGTCGGCTGCGGGATCGGCGCGCCGGAGGCCGCCTTCCGGATGCTCTCGACACGGTTGGTGTAGGCGTCGAACGCCTCGAAGACCGAGTCCTGTGTCGGGAGACGGGCGGCGACGGACAGGTCACTCATCGTGATGTGGACGCGTTCGATCTGGTCCCACGACGACCGCACCTGTTTGGGCACGTTGACCGACGGGGCGAGGTCGTCCAGCGAGCCGCCAGCCAGTTCGCGGAGTTGGTCGATGCCGGTGCGGAACTTCGAGCGCGGCATGTGGTCGACGATCTTGACTTCCGGGTGGAAGTAGAGCGCGAGTGCCATGTCGGCCTCGTCGCTCGGCATCAGGCTCTCGAAGGCCACGAAGCGCTCGTCGTCCTCGAAGACCTGCACGGCGATCTCGCCGTAGAACTCCATCAACATCGCCAGTTCGGAGACGCCGCAGTGACAGTTGGCGGCGAACTCCATGTAGTCCGCGAACTCCGGGGCGACCGAGAACGTCGAGCGGGTGTCGTGTTTCTTGTCGCCGTGGCCGTGCGAGAGGCCACAGACCGGACACTCGAAGTCGCGGACCGAGGCTGACTCGACCTGTTCGGCGGCGCGGCCGAGGACCTCCGCCATCGTGTTGTCGATACCCTCGTTTCTCTCGGCGTCGGATCGGAGTTGGTTGGCGTCGACCGTCGGTCGAGCGTAGTGGTCGCCGAGCTTCCACTTGCGAACGTCGTAGGTTTCTGCGTCTGCGTCTGCGTTGTTGGTTGCTGCGTTGGTGCCGCTGAACATCGCGTTGTCGTAGTTCGTCATTCTAGTTAGGTTCGGGTGAGCGGATGACCGTCCGTTCGCGGAAGTTGGTCGGGAGATGCTGTGTCGGTGGTCGACTGGTGAGTTGTTTTGGCTATCACCATACCGCCGCGCGGACTCGAACCGCGCGTCAGTACCTACGGCGGCGACGGGTCGGCGGAGGTGTGCCTACCTCAGAGATCCTCCGGTGTGTAGGTGACCGCCCACAGCGCTCGGGTGACGAACTCGACCATATCGTCAGTGGTGCCGAGGCCGGTGAAGCCGTCGAGTTCGAGTTGACCCTCGCCTTCCGGGCGGCGTTGGAACCGCACCTCGTAGGCCGGTTTGTTCGCCGAGTCGTCGAGGACCGTCCCGTCTCGCTTGGCGCGATCCGTGTTCGGATGGTAGAACTGGTTGTCGTAGGTCAGCAGGACGTGGTCGTGGATCAGCCAGCCGTCGCTCTGAACGTCCACGTCGTCGAACACGTCGAGCGCAGTCAGTTGGTCGACCGCCCGCGGGTTGACCGCGTAGTCGAGGATCTCGGCGGCCAGCGCGACCAGCGGCTGTGGGTCCGGCGGGTTGGTCTCGTAGGTCACCAGCAACGCATCGAGCAGGTCGCTCTTGTCGTGTTCGGCCACCGTGACGTACTCGGTCCAGTCGGCGTCGAGGCGGTCGAGGTTGATACCGTAGACCTCGCGGTCGCCCTCCATGTCCGGTGAGATCGTGACCGCGTACTCGTCGTTGGTCAGTTGGACGTGTTCGTCACGGTCGACGAGCAGCCCAGACAGCCCGTGTTTGTAGGCGAGCTTGTTGTAGTCCGACCACGGGATGAGTTCAGTCTCGCCGTCGTCTTTCAGGACCAGCGCGTGCGTCTTGCGGTTGTCGAGGACTCTGCCCATCAGTCATCACCTCCGTCATCGGGGCAGGTCGTCGACAGCATTACGATGGCCTGCCGAAGGTTCTCGGTGTCGGTGGGGTCGATGCCGAGATCGCGGCAGGCCATGAGAAGTTCCTTTTCGTAGTCTTTCGGGCCTTTGTAGCCCGTCTCGATCCGACCCCAGATGTCGGAGTCGTTGTCCCACTGCGGGTACTGCGTTCGCTTGAAGATCCGTTCGAGGTTACGGACCGGGGAGCGGCGGATCTCGGCCGTCTTTTGCGGGCGCGACGAGTCGTAGTTCCAGTAGTGGACCTTGATGACGCCCGAGCGGCGCGACAACGATTCTGGCCGGTCGTAGAACATATGGATGTACGTCTTGATCCGGTCGCGCTTGACCGTCCACTGTGTGTCCCACTCGACGGCGCGCCACGTGTCGAGGTCGTCCGGCACGTCCTCGGCATCCATCTCGCGGAAGTTCGGGATGCCCGAGATGCCGTTGATGAACTCGTCGAGCGTGCGCTGGCGGATCTCGGCGTACATCTCGTGGGACGGCGATACGTCTTCGATCTGCTTGCCGCGGATGGCCGCCCAGAGCGCATCCGATTCCTTGTGGACGAACACGTGCGAGTCGCGGTCGTCGAGGATCGTCTCGATAGTCGAGTCGAAGCCCGCCTGCGAGAACGGGTCGTAGACCGGGAGCTTCGTGCTGGTGATCATCTCCTCGAACTCGTCGAGGTAGTAGACGTTGTCGTAGGCGTGGAGTGCCTCGGCCTCCATCTTGATGCACTTGATGATCGCCGCGTGTTCGGACAGGTCGTAGTGGTCCGAAATGTTCTCCTCGCGGGTCGACGAGAACAGGACGATGTCGTGCTGGCCGAGGTCCGTTCCGTTGACACCGATGGAGACATCATCTGAGTCCTCCATGTCGTTCAGCCCCTCCATCAGATCGCCGACGGTGAACTTGTAGTCGATAGAGGCGTTCGGTTTGCAGCGGATGTCGACCGGGCGCTCTTGGAAGTTGTCCGGATCGGTGAGGTCGATCTCGACCTCGTCGCCGTCCTCGTTCGTCGTCGTGGTTTTCGTCGAGGCGTTGCTCCGCTTGCGCTTGTCGTGGATGTGCTGGGGCACCGTCCAGTCGTCGTCGAGACTGGTGTCGTCGTGCGTCATCGGCGTGTCCTTGACGAGCGCGGCGACGAGAACTCCCTGCCAGTTCGAGTAGTTGCGCGTCTTGATGAGCGCCGCGTTCGGGTAGTTCTCATTGTGCCAGATGACCTTCGCTCGGTCGCGGTTGATCGTCGTGCCGACGAACAGCGGCCAGCGGCCCTCTTTGGCGAGTAGCGTGCCGAGACAGACCGAGTTGCGGCGGTTGTCCTTCTTGTTGGGATCGCCGCGCATGTCGCTGGTTGCCACGTCGACCGTGTTCTCCATGCGAGCGAGCAGGCACAGGTTCTCCCACTGTGGGTGAGCGCGGTCGTCTCGCTCCGTCTCGCCCGACGTGTTCTCCTTCATAGGATCGGAGATGGACGGCTCGCCGGGGTCGACAGTCGGCGCGTCGTCCAGATCGAAGTCGATGTCCGGGCGACTGGTACACCAGCGGGCGAGGGGCTTGCGGTTGGGGAGCGTGTGGCTGCTGGCGTGTTTCTTGAGCAGCTTGCGATACAACTCGTGTTGGGTGCCCGATTCGCGGATGAACGCCAGCGCGTCGTCGGGCGTGTCGGCCGTCAAGACACCGTTGAGGTGGTCCGAGACCGTCGAGAGTTCTTCCTCACGGGCGATGTGGTCGAGGTACTCGAAGAAGCGCTTGTGGGCCTCGTCCTGTTTGAAGTTGTCACGCGAGGCGACCGGCACCGGCAGCGGCACGTCGGGCATCGGCTTGGACTGATCGGCGATGTCGTCGATCTCGCCTGCGAGTTCGTCGATCTGCGAGGCGAGGTAGCCACGGTTCGGCCCGGCGGCGATCAGCCCCTGCTCGTTGTGGATCTGGAGGTGATCGTTCCAGAGCGTGTCGATGGACTGCAGGTAGGACAGGTTTCTGTCGATTGGATTGTCGAGGAGGTAGGTGTCGTTGGTCATACTCGACTTCGAGACGATGTCCGGCGTGTCGAGGACGAGCGTGAACTCGCCCGGCCGGTCGATCACGATGGCCGGTTCCTCGTCGTACTGATCGAGGAACGTCGTCCGGTCGAACTCCTCCTCGTTTTTCGAGCCGCTTTTGACATCCTGCCACGACACCTGCGTCGGGAGGATGTCGGTGTAGCGCTCCATGTCAGACATGAACGTCTCGGTGTTGGCGCTGTCTTGGACCGGGATGGTGAACTCGGTGCCGAAGAAGCCGTCGTCGATCTGCGACGGGATGGGGATCATCCCGCCGAAGTACGAGTAGAACGTGTAGCCGTCCCGGTCGCGCTGGGGGACGACCTCGCCCGACTGCGACTCCTCGCGGCGAGTCCGGGTTTTGACCTTCATCGCGCCCTCCTCGCCCGCGATGGAGACCCACGTCAGCGAGCCGATCCCTTTGTTGCCCGCCGACGAAAGGTCGACGCCCGACCCCGACGCGGCCGGTTCGTTCCAGAGTTCGATGGCCTCGCCGGTCGTCATGGCGATACCGTTGTCGCGGGTCGTCAGCGAGCCGTTGTCGTGGTCGACGGTGAACTCGATGCTCGGCGCGTAGCCGAGGTCTCTCGCCATGTCGATGATCTCGGCGGCCTTTTTGGGCAGTCTGATCGTCCGCTCGCCGTCGATCTCGGGGTGGGAGTGGTCGACCTCGTGGTAGAGCGCGCTCTCGCCGTAGGCGAGGGTAACCAGCCGCTTGGCCTCGCGGGTGATCGCGGCGACGTGGTTCTGGAGCCACTCGCGGAAGAAGACGCCCGTATCCTCGTAGAGACCGTCGGCGAGGATCTGCTGGACTTGGACGGGCGTGTCGCTGATGAGCGCCTCTTTCGAGCCTGCGGTGACGACCAGCGGGTGATCGTCGTCGGCCACCGAGAAGTCGCGGTGGAGGCGGTCGGGCAGCGCGTGTTTCATCCGCTCGGCGGGCGAGTCGTACTCCGAGTCGGCGTCGTCGTCGACGGTCTCCGGGGTGACGACTTCGGCGGCTTCGACAGCGGTGGTTTCGGCGTTGTTCTCGGATTCGTCGTCTGCGTCTGTGGTTGGTTTAGACATTGTGTCAGTAGTTGCGATTAGTTAGTTGCCGTCCAGTACGCGATCCGGTCGAGTGGGATGTAGGCACGCACCTCGTCGTCAGAGGCTCGCGCTTTGTAGTCCGACTTTTTGGCGTCGCTCGTTCCGGAAACATCCCAGCGAAGCAGTAGAACATCCCGGCCTTCGTGCAGGTGCCAGTCGGTCGGATAATAGATTACCCGGTGTGGTGTGACTTTTTCGCCGTCGGTAGTTGGTGGGAGTTTTGCCACCTTTTAGATATAGGAGACAGTGACTTTTGGATACGTCATAGGGCGATTATCGGTGCGGCGATGTGTGCGCCAGCCAGCAGTCCAGACGCCGCGATCCAGACAGCCAGTGCGTTCTGGGGGTCGCCAAGGTAGTCGATGATCTCTGCGATTGCCGTTAGTAGGTCGTCGTTGATTTCCATTGAGAAGTTCGAGTTGGTTGGTTGCTGCACGGTTCGACTGTCGGGATTGGTGCAGAATAGTGTACCGTCTGATGAACGGTGATGGACTCATCAGAGGGAGGAGGTTGGGGTCGGACCACGGTCCGATCCAGAATACCTGATACATGGCAACCTTTAGGCCGCCTCGCGCTCAGGTCTCAGGTGGGTCGAGAGACCTGTGTCGGTGGTTGGCCTTGGATCAAGATTCATCGTCAGGCCCTCCACTTTTCTGCGAGAGTGCTTCTTCGAGGATGCCGAGAACCAGCAGCAACAGCTCGTCTGAGAGTCGTCGATCCGTGTGTGAGAGCTGTGAGAGGTGGTCGCGGGCTTCTCGGATTTTCTGTGCTACCTGCTGTCGTCTGCGCTCGCGTTCAGTCGTCATTGAGAATGTCGTGTGCCATCGAGCCTTCTGGCGGGTTCGGGTCGGCCGTCGAGGTTGTTTGCTCGGTGATGTAGTCCATCACCGATGTCTGTTCTGAGTCCGGCACCGAGAGGAACTTCGTGACCGGCGCGACCGACCACTTCATCACGCAGTAGACCGCGTAGATCGCAGTCAGCGCGACGACGACGCCGATGGCGTTGGCGATCCGTTCGTCGAGATTGCCGCGCTGGGTGAGTTGGGCAACGATGCGGTTGGTCGCCGCGCTGATCGCACCCGTGACGATGCTCGACAGGCCGTAGTAGATCCCGAAGACGACCACCAGCACGGCGAGCGTCTTGGCGAGTGTGTAGGCCTGTTTGGCCGCCCGAACCACGTAGTGCGTGGTGTAGGCTCCGAAGACCGCCAGCGTCAGCGTGAACATCCCGGCAGCCAGCCGCAGCAGCGTCGTGTCTTTGCCGTCCGTGTCGACCCTTTCGAGCGCCGTTTCGAGCGTCTTGCGCGGTTCGTCCGGTTGGATCATGGCCGACCACCCAGCATCTCGGCCTCCCACTCGCGGCGGTTTTCGATGGCATCGCGTCCCGCGTCGGTGAGATCGTAGTAGTTGGTGCGCTGGTCGCGGTCGCCCCAGTCACGACCGGCGCGGGCGGGCGGCAACCACTCGTAGTAGTTGGTGCGCTGGTCGCGGTCGCCCTTCTCGACCAGCCCGCTGTCGACGAGCGAGTCGAGGTTGGAGTAGAGCCGCCCGTTGTTGACCTTGGCGATGGTGGTGTCGTTTTCGAGCCGTCGGCGGATCTCTTGGCCCGATGGTTTGTCCGACCCCATGATGACGTAGAGGAGGTCGCGCTGGAAGCCCGTCAGACCGAACATGGTAGACATCAGATCCCCCTTGCTCACGTTTGGGTTGTACTGCTCGGCGCGAGCGTGCAGGCTGCGGCGCGACTGATCGAACGTCCAGAAGTCGTCGGGGTTGATGTTCATGTCGAGGCGGTCCGTCTCGGTGTCGTCGTCGGTGTCGGTAGTTGGTTCTGTCATATCGAACTCGAAGATGGTTGCTTGATCGTCCGGGTCGTCGCCGATCTCGCGGAGGCGCTGCTGGTCGGGAGTGTCGTCGGCAGTCATCTCCACGACTCCCCGCGGCTCAGGCCCGTGTTGAGGACATCGACCTGTCGGCCGTACTCGGTCAGCATCGCCTTGTTGTGGCTGTCGTCGGCAACAACGAGACCTTCGCTGGCCCATGTTGCGACGATCTGTCGGCTGCGCTGTTCGTGTAGCGTCGTGTTGTTCTGGGCGACCTGCGTGACCGAAACGTAATCTTCGTCGCTGGACTCTACGTAGCTGTTGAAGCGTGCCCAGAGGTGTTGTTCATCGTCTGATACCTGTCTGTTAGGTTCGTGTGTCGTTGTCATTGTCGGTGGTTGGTACTCCCGTGTTTCAAGTGTCCTATTTCATGGCCTGCCCCGAGAGCGCGGGTGTGTGCCTATACAAACGCAAAAAGGCCCACACCAGCGTACTGCCGGTGTGGGCCTTGAGGGTCGTGAGAAGTGAGGAGTCCGCATCGCATACTCGTCACTTCCTTTCTGATTCTTTCTACATGTATATATAGGGCCTGTAGCCTTATAAAGGGTCGCCTATATGGACTCCTCTGCCCCCTCTCGCGTGCGTTTGAGTGCCTGTGAGTCGAAGGTATCGGAGCGTTTGTCGAGCAACACGCGGGCGAACTCGTGGGTGAGCGGGTTGTCTGCGGGCGGCTCGTCGGCCATTCCGCGCTCCATAGCGAGGGCGGCGAAGCGGTCGTAGGCGTTGGCGGCCGTCTCGTTGTCCGTCTCGCGGGCGCTCGTGGCGATTGTCGAGAGGCGGTTGGCGATGGTCGGCCAGTCGAGTTCGACCGACCGGGCCGTCATGTAGGCCGGATCGTGGGCGACAGGAATGTCACCATACGCGTCTGAGTCGGACTCAGCCGCAGTAAGCGTCGAAACCAGCCGCGACTCGTTTCGGCCGTGTGCTTCATCCGGCGTGTCGTCGGTGTCCTGCTCGTCGGCATCCCAGTCAGGATGGACGATTGTGCGGTGGGACTTCATGCCGCGGACAGTCTGGAACGTCTCGCCACACACAGTACAGTCGGTCGGGTCCGAGCCTTGGCCGCACGCAGAGCCGCCGCGATGGCCACCGAGGCCGTTGCCCGTCTCGAACAGCGTGCCACAGTCCTCGCAGTAGTGGATTATGTCCTCGACGATGGCAGGCGTGAGGTCGTCGTCGAGCGTGTGTGGCTCTGGTGGACTCATGTCGTCTCCCTCGTCGAGGCCAGTGATTGCGTCGATGGTTGGAAGCTCGGTTGCATCGGTTGACTCTGGGGCGGTCGACCAGTTTGAACGTGTCCCTCTGCGCCCCATCCGCTCATATTCGAGGCCGTGTTGGGGACCCCCGGACGGCATCGTCGGGTCCTCGGCTGCGTCGACACGCTCCGAGGGAATGTCCGTCGAGAAGTAGTCAGGTACTGCCGACCCGTCAGTGAACTTCGTTGGAGACCCAACATCTCGGAGACCCTCGATAGTTATCGTCGTTGGGTAGTAGGCGTTCGTCTTTGTTTTCCCGCCATTTTTCGACGGCGACAAGCACATTTTCGCGTCGATGGTTCCCGCGCCGAGAAGATTCGCCAGCGACGCTGAAAGATCATCTGGCGTGTCGAAGACCACTCTGACCGCCGGGTAGAGGTCGCGGAGTCTGGCTGCTTCGCCGGTTTTCTGATAGTACTTTGCGACTGCGAGTGCGCCCCAGTGGATTTTCGTGTTAGGTCGTTTCATTGGTGTGTCGGTGATTGATCGTCAGTTGGTTCGGTGCCGGTGCAATCGGGGAGGTGTCTGGCGAGGCTGCCGGAGAGGTCCTCGTCACAGATCGGACACGCGCCATACGCCGTGGAGCCTGTGTTTCCCGTATTGTGCGGCTCGGAGTTATCCGTCTCGTCGAGGATGTCGTGTACCGCCGCCGCGTACTCGCTGCCGTACTTGGCCATCCGATGTGCGAGAGCGTGTTTGGTGTGTGTCTCGACCGTGTGCGGGTTCGCCTCGAACCACGCCTCGACGACTTGGCGCGGCGTGTGTTCGCCCTCGATATAGTAGATTGTGAGTTTGTGGCCGCCGCCGGAAACAGCACCTCCATTCGTTGACGTCGTCGGGCGGAAGTTCGTCAGACCTGCCAGTCGGGTGGGGTACGGGACTTTGCCAGTGTCTGCGTTCAGTTCTTTTGTTGGTTGTGGGCCGCGCTCGATGAGTTCGTCCCAGAGCTTGCCCATTGTTTGATTGAATGTCATTGTGTCGGTGGTTGCCCTCTGTTTCATGTCCTATTTCATGGCCTACGAGGGAGAGTGTTATCTGCTCAGTGCGTTCCGCACGTCAACGTAGACCGCATGGGTGAGGTTGATCAGCGCCGCGATCACCAGCCCGACGCTGAACCACAGCGCGTAGACGAGTGACTGCTTGGCCCACGCGGACGTCTGTTCGCGGGTGAGTGCCGCCGGATCGTCTGCCATCCGCTCGGCCGTCGTGTCGTACTCGACGCCGTCGAGCGAAGTGAACACACCCTTGCGCTCGTAGTTGGAGTCGTAGACCGGCTCGTGAGACGTGTCAGCCTCATCCTCGGAGTCGGTCTCCTCGGGCGGTCGGAGATCGTACTCCATGAACAGCCGCACGTCGTCAGCAACCCCACTGGCGATGCGGCGCGAGGCGAGGCCGTCGGCGTAGACTACGTCGCGGTTCTCGCCGACCACGCGGAACGACTCGCCTGTGAACTCGACCATCGGCTCGGGCGCGTCCGTGTACGGCGCGTCGTCGATCATCGAAAAGTCGACCATCGGCTCGGGCTGCGTTGCGGTCTCGTCGCAGAACGGGTTGCGGCCTGTGAACGGGCTGTCCGAGAGATTTTCCAGAATGTCCATCGGCGTCCGGTCGCTGTCCTCGCGGCGGATCTGGTTGACTGCGGCCTTGATCACCCGCGCGTCCTGCTCGGTGTCGAGGTCGACCGCGTACTGTGTCTCGCCGATCTCGAAGCCGGTCACGTGGAAAAGCGAGTCGGTCGCAGAGACGACCGCTTTGGGCGAACTCTCGTCGAGAGTGATTGAGAGGCTGTACGTCTTGGGTTCGGTGGTGTCGTCGGCTCTCATTGTCGTAGTGTCTCCGTCTGCGTCTGCGTCCGTGTCTGCGTCGTCGAACATTGCGTCGTCGTAGTTGGATTCTGTGCTACTGTCGTCGGCTGCGTTGTTATCACTCATAGTGAGTTGTCCTGTAGAAGCCCCTTACGCAATAAAAAAGGCCACACACCAGCGTACTGCCGGTGTGGGGCCTTGGGGAGAGGGAAGCCAGTGAGTCATCGTCCGCATCGCATACTCGTCACTGGTCTCTCTTTTTCTTCTACATGTATATATAGGGCCTATATACATATAAACCCCTTGATTTTTGGCACTATTTCGCCGTAATAGTGGACATTTTCGGGATTTCTTCGTCGATTATGGCCTTGTGTCCGCGATTCTGGATCGCATTGAGGCGGCCTTTGGTCGACTGTGTGTTGGTCTCGGCGAAACGAATCACGTCGTCGACCGTCTCGAAGACCTGTCGGGACCCCTCGTTGCCGTCCTTGTGGTCCCACATGGTGTTGATCGGCAGCCCGCGCTCGGCGCGCTGACGATCCATCCGGAGGCGATTCGGGTCGTCGTTGAGGTTCTCGCGGATCTGGAACTGCGTTTCACGGGCGAGCGGTTCGTCGAAGTAGCCGACAATGTGGAACCCCGTGCCCGACGAGGACGTGGCATACTCGATCTCGAACGCTCCCGCCCGTTCGAGGCCCTGTTTGGCTCGTAGCAGCCGGAGCCGCGGGTTCGGGACGTGCGAGTCGATGTCGACCGTGATGCGGGAGGCAGCAGCAGTCATGCCAGCACCTCCAGCGCGAGGATGCCAAGCCACAGGACACACGAGAAGGCGTTGGCAATAGCCAGCGCCCAGTTTCGGTCGTGAACGCTGAGGTAGGCCATGATTCCCGGCGAGACGATACAGAACGTCCCCGCGACGTAGAACAGCGCGAGGCCGACCTCTGGTGAAATCATCGTGAGCGCCCCGTGCGGTCGAGCGGGCGGCCACAGCCCGCACAGGCCGTGACGCGCTCGCGCCCCGTGGCCGTCTCGCGGGTGTCGGTGTCGGTGCTGCCACACTGCGGGCAGGCGTCTGCGTCGGGCGTGTCGTCGGGTGTGTCGTCGGGTGTGAAGTCGGTGAGATCAGTCATCTTCGGCCTCCGTGTCGGCGTTGTTCGCGGCGAGCCACTCCGCGATCAGCGACTGGCTGCCGGGCAGGATGCGGCCGGTCCGCTTGTAGTAGGTGATCGGGATAGGTTCGCTGCTCATTGAGACACCTCCGCGTCGTCGCGTTCGAGATGGTGGATGCCGTGGCACTGCGGGTTGAACCAGCCGCCACAGTCGTTGCAGGTCATCGACGCCTCGTAGCCGTGGGCCTTGAAGACGACCTTGCAGTGCGGGCAGCGGACGGGGTAGCTCATGGGCGGCGCGCCCCCTGTGCAGTGGTTGTCGTACTGAAGCGCGTCGTCCGGCTGATCTCGACCGTCTGGCCGTTCTTGCGCTTGCCGAGCGCCCACGGGTCAGCCTCGTCTTTGACCACGACGAACACCGTCGGCTCGTCGTCGTTGAGATCCATCACCTTCTCGGTGTCGACCGTCTGGGTGGCGTCGGGGTCGACCTCGTCGGGCGCGATCTGCGAGAAGTTCGATGGCTCGACTGTCGAGAAGTACAGCCCCTCGGCCGTCTCGTTGACCTTGTAGAGCTTGGAACCCGGCGAGAGCGCTTGGTAGGGCGTGCCCGTGTTCTCGGTGAGGTAGCGCCGCGAGAGCCACGTGGCACGCGACGGACTCTTGTGCTGTTTCTTGAGCCACGTCGTCCCGCGTGAGGTGACCGATCCCGTGGGGATGCCGTTGATGTAGACCGTCTTGCCCGAGGCGTTCTTGGCCCGCTCGCGGGCGTTCGTGTAGGCGTCCGGCCCGATCTCGTAGGCCCCCTCGTTGTCGTTGAACGAGCGGACCTTCCAGACCTCGCCCTCGGGCGCGTCGCCGCCCGTGACGACCTGATCCTCGTGGACACCGAAGTCCATCGAGTACCCCTTCGAGTAGCCCGCGATCTGGCCGTCCTCGTCGTAGACCTCACACGAGAAGTTCGGCACGCCGAGACCCGACGCCGGGATCTCGTCTTGGGCCGCCGCCTGCACGTCTTCTTCGTTCTCGCTGCTGGAGATGAAGCCGAAGCCGCTCATGTAGCCGTCGTACTCCTGTGTCTCGAACAGCGTGTGAAGGCGCAGGTGGTTGGTCTGCTTGATGTACTGCTTGAGACGGTCCGACGGCGGCGTCAGCGTGTAGAGCGTCGTCCGGAACTGGACCTGCCCGATCTCCGTGTCGTCGCTCTTGCGGCCGGTGTAGTACTCGAACGTCGTCGAGTACTGGTAGCGCAGCACGCCTGTCGAGTCGTCGAGTTCGCCCGGCCGTGCGCCGAACAGATCGAGCGAGACGCCGAGATCGTCAGCGATCCCGGTGACGGCGTCCTTGATCCGCTGGACGACCGCGTAGTTGCCCGGTCGACTGACGACGCTCTTGGTGAACTGCTTGAAGCTCTGTTGAGCCATCCGTTACTCCCCCGGGCCTGTCAGGTCGCTGGTGATGAACTCGCCGGCGTTCCCGGTCAGCCCAGTGGGGGCGTGTTGGAGATCCTGTGCGAGGCGTTCGAGGAGGCTCGGGCCGTTGCGGGCCGAGAGGCCGTTTTTCATCCACGTGTCTTCCTCTGGATTGTGGATGTGGGCCGCGAAGTAGCGGAGATTCAGCATCTCCTTGCCGTTGTGTGTCTTCTCGGCGACGACGACGTAGTATTCGATTCCCTCGCTCTCGCCGGTCTTGTAGGCGGCATGGACGTTGAGGGTGGCTTCCGATGCGGTGCGGATTCGTGCGCGGAGTTCTTCTGAGTTCATGGGTCGAGGTGTGTCGGTGGTGTGGCGACATTCACTTCAATCGCCAACACTGGTACATCATTCTGTACCTCACCCCTTATATCCACCGATGAACCCTCGTGTTGTCAGACAGCAGGCCGTGTCCGACAGGTCAGACGTAGGACGCTGTAATTGAGTGCTTATGTGGGTGCTACCGATTGTTCTGGGTGTAATGCCAGCACTCACACTCGTCAAGAACGCATACAAGGCAACCAAGGCAGGCATCCGCGGAGAGGGTGACCTCCTCGCCGGTATGGGTCGACTCGACGTGTTCGGGAACCGCCTCGGCCACATGATCGGCAGCGGGCGCAACTTCATCGTCACAGGCGGCGAAGCGATTGTCGGCCTCGTCGGTGGCGGGTCGCTTGTCGTCAGCCTCGGCGCAGTCGGCGCAGTCGGCGCACTGATCGTCGCCTACTTCGCATGGGATATGATGTAGATGGTCGTCATCTCGACGATCAAAAAGGCGATGCAGAAAGGTCCCGCCCGAGTCGGCAACGGCGTCTCCAATCAACTCCCACTCGTCGGGCGATACAGCGAAAAGACAGGCGAGATGGTAGGGAAGGTGCCGTACCTCCGGCCACTGCTCGGCGGAAGTGCGGCCGGGATGTCGATTCTCGGCCTCGTCACCCTCTACCTGCTGTGGAAATGGGTGCCGATCATCTGGAGTATGATCTGAGATGGGCGCGCTAAGAACCGTCTACAACCACGCCCTCGGCGTTATTCGCATCCCAGTGCTGCTGGCTGTGTCAGCACTGCGTTGGCTCGACCGAGTCGGGAACGAGGTGTTGCCCTGATGGCCGGTCTCGCAACGCTGCGGAAGATCGTCAAGCGCTCGGGCGCGATCACCAAGACGAGTGTCAAGCGACTCGGAGAGGTCCTGACCATCGGTACGGTCGGCGGGATCAGCGCGACGCTCGTCGGCGTGGCCGCGATCATCCTCGCTGGCGAGTACTTCGGTGTCTTGTAGCCCTGATTGAGTCTTTTTAGGTGTTGTCGGTAGTTGTTGAGGTGCCGGTTTCGGACGCCCACACACCGGGTCGACCATTTCCGCGACCATGATGATCAGTATTGCATCCACCCGTCGGCTGCGGGAGGCTCGCAGGGAACAGCGGCAGACCGGGTTCTCGTAGACAACCACGCGGCTCGTCACCGCACCCGGCCCGTGTGTGGGTCGCTGCTGTTCCCCAGCGTATGTTTCTCCACCCGATCCATTCTGAGAGCGCTCACGTTCGCCGAGAGCGCGTTCTGTTCTGACGGGTGTGTCTGGCCGTAGCCGAGCAGCGGCGCACAGGACGAGCCAGCAGGGCTGCAAGGATCGGCCGTGCGTGAGAGGCCACTGGTCGAGAGAGTGAAAACGACTAAGTGAGGAGGGTACAACATTCGGTACACGAACGACTAACGAGCTATCTTCGACAGAAGGTGAGGAGTAGGACTGAACCTTGACAGGGGCTGTCCTCTCTCGTCCTACTTCTCAGCGTCTGTCGGATTAAATTCTCGGATCGTTCGGGAACATGACAGACGAAGAAATACACGCAGTCCAACGGCGACTGAGCAAAGTAGAATCACGACTGGATACGTTCGAGAACCGTCTCGAACACCACGTAGACCAGATGCTGACCGCGGGCGACATCGAATCCGAGGAATCTCGAATCAGCAGCGAAGTCGAGTCGATCCTCGATGCGCGCGAGGTCGAGACCGACGAGGAAGCGCTGACAGCCATCCAAGACGAGGTCGCAGAGCTACGAGACCTTGTCGGGGACATCGACCGCTGGAAAGAGGCACGACGTAAGCAGCGCCAGTCTACAGAGACAGAGACCCGGTCGGGTGGCGGCCGATGGGAAGCCACGTTCGATGCCGCCCTCGAACCGGGAGAGGCCCGAGACATTGCTGACCTCCAGAACGCCGTTATCACCTCGCCGAAGAATCAGGTCGAGATAGAAGCAACAGCGAAGAAGAAAGTCAAACTGGCGAAGCGGATGGGTCTGTTCTCGATCAACAGAAGCGGGAAATTCGTTTACTGTCCTGACAGGTAGAAGTCGAGACCAGTAGCTTGAAATGGGTACGTTGGGCATGGTGTTTCACACGAGGTTCGATTCCTCGCCAACGTTTGAGAACGAGATTGATGTCAGGTCGGCGGCAGTCGTCGTCGGCCGTACTCACCTGATGGCAACCGAGGCGGTTGGGTGAGGTTCAGTCTCGCTCGGGAACAGTCAGCCCGAGTAGAAGAATCCCTATTAATTGGACAGTTGTTGTAGTTGTGCTGTTTTTTCTTTTGGTTCTTTTCTTTTCCACGTTCAGCCAGACCCCCACAGCCTCCCGCGTGCGTTGCGGG
>Ga0208135_100316_pt1 | contig 32561 bp, 28 predicted proteins | sample AntDeeMetag02WF5_FD_184757 | JGI IMG/M metagenome (GOLD analysis project Ga0208135, IMG submission 184757) | Saline lake microbial communities from Deep Lake, Antarctica - Antarctic Deep Lake Metagenome 02WF5 (SPAdes) (version 2) | ecosystem: Environmental > Aquatic > Non-marine Saline and...
GGTTGTTCATCATTCTGTCTGAGAGGAAGTACATCTGCCCGTAATTGTCGCCTTCCGTGGTCACGATATTGCTCTCTTCGAGGACTTCGAGGTGGTGCTGCACTGTTTTGTAGTTCAAATCTAGATCATTCGACAATTGATTGGTGTTTCGTGGCTGGTCGTTGAGTGCGCGGAGGATACGAAGCCGATTGCGGCCTCCACGAGACCCACCAATGAGCCACCAAAGCAACTGCCGCATCTATCGGGTATTCATTTGGTCGGTGCAAATACATTCTGTCTCGGTGCGAACGATGCTACTCTCCCGAATTAGTCTCCAATCCAGGTGATAATTCGATCAGCGACTTCGCCGTTATTGTCGTCCTGCATCATGAGATGTGTATTTCCGGATATCCCTTCCTCCGGAAGGCTAAGCAGCGTTGATGCGGGACTTGCCTCTCCTGCGAGCTCTGCAGTTGTCTGGGTCGCTTCCTTGCGACCAGTCTGTCCACGCTCGTCGACATAATCGCCATACACACCCATAAACGGTGCATCACCACCCATCTCCGCCACGGTTTGCGGGTCAGTCGGCGCGCCGACCGGCTCAATGGCGACGATCTGTTCAACGAGGTCTGGCACAGTCTGTGCGACCGCGAATCCGGATCCACCACCTGCTGAATGGACGAGCAACACTGACGGACCGATACGATTGAGGAGTGCCTCTAGAGCGGCAGTCTCCTGCGGTGATGCGAACCGACTCCCGCCGCCACCTCCGGTAGTCGATCCAGTCTGGGTTCCAACTGTGGTCTCAGTGGAATCCACAGATGTGGAGTTCTGGTCGCTGCCACGTCCACCCGTCTGGCTTCCACCTTGCCTACCGCCACCACCGCCGCCGCCGGTGCTGACGTATGCGGGGAATGACGCAACGAGTTGGTCGACCGACTCGACCGGATATCGAACGTCCTCGTATGGGTCACCGACTTCAGGTCCGAACCCCCACGTCGGCCATGCTCGATCGATAGACCATCGAGAGAGTGACGCAGAGTCAGAGTTTTGGAGGGAAGCAGTGTCTAAGCCACCTGAATCGACGTTTCGAGGCGGGTTGAATATATACACTGGATGGCCAGCTTCGGCAAAGTACTCCACCCAGCCGCGTCGACCGTCAGGTGTCGTCCGGTAAATGTAGGGTGACAACCCGAGGCCAGGCACCATTACGACGGGTGACTTGTCGGTGGCCGTATCGGGCTGTGTATATACGACTTCAGCACGTCCGTCGATGACCGTACTACTGCTTGTGTTTGCGTTGCCGACGTAGAAATTCCCGAACGTCGGAGAATCGTCATTCTGTTGTTCGGATTGCGGAGAGTCCACGGGGGAGGTCTGTGTATCTGTGTTCGATCCGCCGTTGTTAGCTATGCTATTACACCCTGCAATAGTCGCAGCAAGTGTGACTCCGGTTGCACGAAGAAACGCTTTCCGAGAGATGCCCGATGACATACAGATCGTACTGGCCGGGGAACTGACTTAGTCGATTGCCGAAATCGGCCACAGGTTAGGCACAAATTCATTCCAGTTCATGCAGAACGCCCGATATTGACAAATGATATTAGGTTGAGGTAATACTGTGTCGCCCAGAGCGTATGCATTGAGAGCGCCGGTCTCAATTACAGCACCAGTTCAAACTGGTAGATTGCCAGTGGTTCGCGACCTAGTTATTTCTCGATGTGCGAAGAATCTATTATTGAGTAACGACGATTTCGAACAACTCAGTCATGGATAGAAACCCACGATTTCGTGAAGTACAGCGGTTCCGCCAGCCGTGGATCTGGGCACTTCTCGGTGCGATCTCTCTTCTCATGATCGTGTTAGGGCCCATTTCGTGGGGAGGACTTGCTGTTGTCGGCGCAGTCGCGATACTCCTCTACAGTCTTCGTCTCCAGACTGAAGTTCGAGCCGACGGAATCTATCTCAAAATGTGGCCGCTTCACCGATCATTCCGTCGCATTTCGTGGTCAGAGATCGAGCGATACGAGTCCAAACAGTACAGCCCCCTTCGCGAGTTCGGGGGGTGGGGAATCCGCTGGACTCCGGGAAAACTTGCATACAACGTTAGTGGCGACCGTGGAATTTGGATCGAACGGACAAACGGGCGTACAGTGCTCGTCGGATCACAACACCCAGAAGAGTTCCTCAGAGCCATTGACGAAGCAATACAGTAGTTTTTCGTAGTTTTTGGCCGTGATCACCTACAAGCATGAGAGTGTAAATTACGTTCACAATGAGTGTTGAATGCATCCCCACACAACAGCAGACCGCAGTCGACTGATAAGCCACCGCACCTCTAGGGTTACATAAAATAGCTGCTACGAGAGACACCCGTTCGGTGTCTTTCGTTTGTGCAATCACCGACCGTCGAACTTCCGTTGCGGGACTACACCTGTACAGACGGCAATTCACTAATCCTCTGTCGACTGGTCAGGAACGATTAGTCGATTGCGAGACTGCGAGCGCGTGTCGGTCACCAATGCAGCACACGATTCCTCTGACTCAAATCGGTCAGTACAGGGAATCTCTGTTTCGTGTTTTATGATCGAATTAGTCCTTTATTAGAGGACGTTCACCTCCGATTGGGAGTGTGATCGTCCGGTTACTGGCGAACAGAGCGAACAAGGCGAACAGCGCATAGAGCGTAGGCTCATTGGTCCATACGCCGATAACCCCAAGAATACCGAGCACCCCAAGTCGGTTTACTGGAACCTTCATACGAGGCTGTTATCCTGCCTCTCTGAAAAATCCACTGCGGTATCACATCGTCCGTAAGATGGATCTACTGTCAAAGATCAATATGAACGCACACTGAACAACTGATTTGGCAGGAATCACCTGTAAGAAATAGAGTTGTCGTGCTGAAATCACGCTCTAAGTCTTGCACACGGCCCAGTATGTGGAGATTGTAAGCTCCAAATTCAGTGTCGACGTACCCATTCAGATATTGTCGGCGATATAGGTCTCAAGCTCCTCGACGAGTGGTTGTCGGAAGGTCCAAAAGCCGTCCCAGACGTTCGGTTCGTCTTCAAGCGCGAGGAGTGCGGCGTGGTCCGTAATTTCGGCATCTGGTGGTGGCTGGAAGACGACGAACCACGACCGGCGGTATGGATAGGAAGTTCCAGTGTGGACAGTAACCGGCAGGTCATCAGTGGGATCAGCATCGCCGATGCCGTAGAGATGGACATCAACGCCGCTGTTGCTGAGCGTCTCATAGACAGAGTAGGTGCCACGTTCATCGTAGAGACGAGAGAGTCGTTGGAACGATGCCCGGAGCTGTCCACCAGCGGTTTCCGCTGCCATCCGTTCGATAACCCGTGAGATACTGATCAACAGGAGCTTCTCTTTGTTTGAGGCCGGATACCCACGGAGACGGAATGGAACTTCATCAAGGCCCTGCAAAACGTCGGGAAGTGTGACTTCCCCGAGATCAATGGCACCCGTTTTGTAGAGATCAGAATTGATCAACAATACCGATTCAAGCAGTTCATCGAGTGTTGAGCGAGCAAGGATCTCATCGTCTTCGACCAACGCAACAGTATCTGCTTCTTCCTCAGTAACTTCAAGATCGCTAATTGAGACAGGCTGGCCATCGAGCACCGAATCGAGTAGGCTGCGAACTGGGTACTCAGCCTCCTGATTGAGAACCACGAGATGTCGGTCAGGAGCTTTGATCTTCTCGAAAAACCCACGCAACGATTCCACCATTAGAAAAAATATGCATTCGGGCAAGCAAAAATATGTTGTTGAATAATCAACCGTCATGCAGCAGTGAGGAATCGGTGATATCCTTACTCATTCATCGTAGGCCAGTTCAATGAGCCACCGGGATGTGTCTCTTTTTGGATCAACATCTTCATCGCCAATGAACGGCGAGAGCATATCACCGGCCATCAACAGACGAAAGATGAGCTCTTTCGCTTTAGGTTCGAGAAAGTAGGTCTGTCGACCATTGTAGACGGTCTCGGAGCGGTCGATGAAGTCACCGTCAAGTAGCGATTCGACAATGCGGCTGCCTTCGTGTGAGGTGTCATCTGCCCCGGTGCCACAGCCCTTACCTACAAATTGCATGCTTCCGAACGTGATCTATGGAGTACACGACACTCGGCGAGACGGGAATGACGGTCAGTCAGATCTGTCTGGGTTGTATGAGTTTTGGGTCGGGGCGAGAATGGATGCTCGACCGCGATGAGAGCGAGGAACTAATCGAGCGGGCGCTCGAACTCGGCGTGAACTTCTTCGACACGGCCAATATCTACTCGAACGGTGAGTCCGAGGAGATCCTCGGTGATATCCTTGCGGAGTATGACCGTGACGAGCAGGTCGTCGCCACGAAGGTCTGGGGACAGATGCGCGAGGAGGACCCGAACTCCCAGGGACTCTCGCGCAAGACGATTGAGCAGGAACTTGCCCACAGTCTCGACCGACTCGGGATGGAAACGGTTGATCTCTACCAGATCCACCGCTGGGATCCGAAGACGCCAATCGAGGAGACACTGCGTGTGCTGGACGACACCGTCCGCCGTGGGCAGGTTCGCTATCTCGGCGCGTCTTCGATGTGGGCCCACCAGTTCGGCGACGCACTACACACCAGCGAGTCGCTCGGTCTCGAACGGTTTGCAACGATGCAGAACCACTACAACCTCCTCTACCGCGAGGAAGAACGTGAGATGCTTCCCCTCTGTGAACAGGAGGGTGTCGGCGTCATTCCATGGAGTCCGCTCGCACGCGGGGTCGCAGCTCGCCCACACGAGCAGTTCGACGCGACGACGCGCGGCGAGACCGATTCGTACCTCGAAGATATGCCCTACCTCCAGGGTGGCGGCGAAACAATCAACGAACGCATCCAAGAACTCGCCGATGAGAAGGGCGTTTCGATGGCACAGATCGGGCTCGCATGGCTCCTCCACCAGGACGCCGTCGACGCCCCCATCGTCGGTATCACGAGCATCGACCACCTCGAGGACGCCGTAGCGGCGACGGAACTCGATCTCTCTAAATCCGATTTAGATTACCTCGAAGAACCCTACGAACCACTGCCGGTCGCTGGCCACGAGTGAGGCCCGGTTCGGTGAGGGCCTAAGATATGGTGGCTATCAATAGGTCTATAAATCGAAGTAGGCGTTCTCGTGGATCTCACAGCGATCACCACGGTCCAGCGAGAATGATTAGAGGCCGACGCGGCTGATGTGGTCGTGATCTTCGCCGCTTGTTTCAAAACGGCCTGATCGTCCGGTTGGATTGGTCTCTCCGGATCCGTCGTCGTAGTACTGGAGCTTCCGTTTCAGGTCACGGGGAACCGCGACCCTGCTTTCTGTGCGTTGATGAGACCCGTCCGCGCCGTTCTCTCGACTGTCTCACGTAGGTCGGCACTGAAGCGGCTGTTCCAACTGCGCCAGGGTGTCGACTGGTCGGGAACGGAGTCGAACCCGAGCAAGCGACGGGTTTCAATTCGATAGCTGTACGAATATTCGATAGTTGGACGCGAACGACTTACTAAGACTGTCTTCACCCCCTATTTGCAATGGCAGAAAGCAACGACCGACACGCCGAAGCTAGCGATTCTAAAACGGGGTGCAGCTAATCATGCGAATTCCAGTTCCCAATAACAAACTTGTCGCCTTCACACTCGCGGGTGCCCTCCTCACGGCGATCGTGGCGGGTGGCCTTGCTATGCCCAGCATTGGCCTCGGGCAGGATGGCGAGAAATCTGGCTCGCCTGGAACGTCCGCGTCGGACGCCTCACAACAGGTTGCTGACGATGCCCCAACGCCAAATCAGAACTTCACGCCAGAGGTTCAGACACAATCCGACTACGAGGGCGAAGAACACGAGGAAGAATACGAAGAGGACGAAGAACACGAGGAAGAATACGAAGAGGAAGATGAGGACGAAGAACACGAAGGGGACGAGTAACCGAGATGAAGGGATCGCTCGCATCGCTGACCGAACGGTTCGGAAATAATCACCACGAGTTCAATTGCTGTGATACGACGTTTCTGGTTCAAGCGACAGGCATCCGAGCCGACGCTGCGGTGACTGCGGCACGAGACACGGCTAAGTCACTCGAAGCACAGCTGAACGCCTTCGACGAGGCTAGTGCCGTCAGCCAGCTCAACCGCGAAGGAGAAATCGTGAACGAACACATCTCCTGTATCGTCCGCCGTGGACTCGAATACAACAATCGGACCGAAGGAGTGTTCGATATCCATCAGGGCTGCGTCGAACAAGAACTCAAAGCGTTCCTGCGTGGCGATAGTGATGCACCACCCACAGACTTCGATACCGGAACTGTCCGTGTCAGCGGGTCTCAGGTCACTACCGACGTCGAACTCGACCTCAATGGTCTCGCCAAGGGGTACATTGTTGACCGGGCCAGCGAGGCACTCGCAGGTCTTGCTCGACGGGGGTTCGTCAGTGGTGGTGGAGATATGTCGCCGCCGACCGGCCCGGTGGCCATCGAGAGCCCGTATGGCGACGACAAACCGTTGAAGATTCTGGACACGGACTGGCACGTCGCGACATCCGGAGGATACCGACGTTCGCGAAACGGGACGGATCACATCTATGACGCAACTAGCGAGTCGCTCGGCTCGCGTCACGAGTCCGTTACCGTCGTCGCACGTCGCGACTGTATGGAGGCCGATGCCCTAGCAACGACGCTCGCCGCACTTCCCCTCGACGAGGCACGTGAATTGGCAGCCGAGTGGGAGGGACTAGAGGCACTGATCATTCAGGACGGTGTCTTCCACACAACAGAGCGGTTCAATACACATGTCATGGACACATAAGCAGCGAATCACCATTGTCGCCATCGTCGTGCTGGTTGTGGCCGTTCCAGCTCTCTGGCAGATCGGCGATGTGCGTGCCGCCCAGGCAACGGAGAAAGCACAGAGCGACCTCGTTGATCAGACCGTTTCGGAGCGACAGGCACCGGCAGATTACGATGGGGATGGCATCAACGACTCTGGCGACAAATGTCCGACACGTCCAGAGACAGATAACGGGTTCCAGGATTCGGACGGCTGTCCCGATGTCGTCGAAACAACGAGAGTATCGTAATGTCACAACTCGTCTGGCTCCTTGACCGCGGTGCGGCACTCGTCACATACCCGTTGCTGTACTTGGCAGTACTCACAGGCGTCCTCTACAACACGGAGTCGTTCGGCGTGCTTCATGAGGCCGCCCAACGCATACACATCGAACTATCCGTGTTCGCGATGATCGTCACGTTGCTACACGCGGGCCTCGGCATCCTCGACGCGTGGTTCGTCGTCACCGGACAAGTTCCGGAACCAGCATACTCGATGCCGTACTTCATCGGCGGGATCGCTGTCGGCGCAGGCGCACTGCTCATGCTCGTCGTCGCAGTGCTCGGCTTTACTGACGCGAAACGCTTCGAGCGGCCCTGGGGGCCACGTGTCGTCCATTCGTTCGCCTACGCCGGATTCGCCTTCGGGACGATTCACGCGGCAGCGATTGGCACCGACCTGCCGGGACTCGTCCGTCCCCTGCTGGGTCCCTCGGTGGCGTTTCTCGTGTACGTACTCCTGTTGCGTCTGCTGGTGCTTCGCAGGAGACCGTCGAACGCGACTCCGAGCTAATAGCCATCCCAGAGGCCCAGCATCCGGTCGACGACTTTGTCGGTGAACGAGCGTTGATAAACCGTGTAGAGGTACGTTACTCGATCAGGATCGCTGGCCTCGTAGACGACGCTCCGGCCGTCGCGCTCTTTCGTGACGAGGTCGGCCTCGGCAAGCTTCGACAGGTGCCATGAAATGGTCGATTGCGCCTTGTCCAGACGGTCGCTTAATTCGGTCGTCGAGAGCGGACCATCCGTGAGAAGGTGTGCGAGGATGCGACGGCTGTACTCCCGCCGCAACGCGTTCATCACTGCTCGGTCGGCTTCGTCGAACTCGGCAGCGGGGTAGTACCGCGTGTACTTGCCGTCGTCCGAGACGTCGATCAGGCCTTCGTTAGCGAGCCAGCGGAGTTGATACTGGAGCGTTCCCTGTGCGTACTCAAGTTCGTCGAGGAGTGCGCGAAAGTGAACGCCCGGTGTGTCGGCTATTCGCTGGTAGATTGCCCGCCGGGAGTCCAGTTCGAGGTCCGGTTCCGACATTGCTCAGTCCCGCGTGAGAGCGACGAAGAACGCCAGGAGGCCACCGAGGATGAGGATTGCACTCGCGTGTTCGAGCAATTCGAGCGTCGCGTACGGGATATACGGGAGCAGCGGATACTCGAGAAACACGATAAGTCCGTAGACCGCGAACATCACGTACCCGAGTGTAACTATTCGCATCCGACTATCACGTTCCCGTCGCCACGCGAGGAAACTGAGGACGCTGAGTCCCCCAGCGAGGACAAAGATACCGAGACTGACGTACTGTTCAAGAAGTTGTGCGAGTGGCATACTATTTATATACAGGACCGGTGAGACGACTCGACGTTCGGTACATCCCAACTGAAGTGGGTATCCAGCAAAACGATTGGCGTTCAACCATCGAATCTACTCATCTAACGCGACAAGGTATCGTGGGTCTACAATCCAAATGGCACGGAAGCTCAATCGTGAACCGTCTCCAAGTCAACCGTCAAATCGTAACAAACGCAACCCGTTCAAGCTAACGAGGACAGTCGACCCCTCGTGGCCGACGACCGCGAGAGGAAGCGGAATCCCCGTGGTGAGGATTGCGGTCACCATGATCGCGATGGCTCCGAAGGCGATAGCGAAGTTGACGTGCAGCGTGCGGCGGGCCTTCCGACTGAGCGCGAACGCGTAGGGGAGTCGACTGAGTTTGTCCGACATGAGGACGATATCGGCCGTCTCAAGGGCCACGTCGGTACCGGCACCGCCCATACCGATGCTGATGTCCGCCGTCGCCAGCGCTGGGGCGTCGTTCACCCCGTCCCCCACCATCGCGACGGCCTCGTGGCGTTCCTGCAGCGACTCAATATGATCGATCTTCTCTTCGGGAAGCAACTCGGCATACACCTCGTCGATGCCGAGTTCCTCTGCGGTGTGTCGGGCGACGCGTTCGTTGTCGCCGGTGAGCATGACGATTTGTTCGACGCCCTGCTCTCGGAGTTGCTCGATGGTCTCTCTCGCGTCCGATCGGATCGTGTCGGTGAACGCAAGCCAGCCCAGCACGCTCAGTCGACCGTCTCCCTCACCAATCACGAGGACGCTCGTCTCCCCGTTCTGTTCAAGGTCATGGACGGCGTCGAGACCGGTCTCGAGGCCGTCGATGGAGCGGTCGGACAGCACAGTCTCGACGTAGCGTGGATTTCCGATATGGATGGTCTGGCCCTCCACGGTCGCGTGCACGCCTTTGCCGACGACGGCCTCGAAGTCACTGGCGTCGGGGATGTCGATCGAACGGGCTTCGGCGGCCTCGACAGTCGCCTCGGCGAGGTGGTGTTCCGAGCGAGACTGGACCGCTGCTGCGAGCTTCAGCAGTTGATCCTCTGTCGACGACCCAGTGGGCTGGGTGCTGTCCTCGATCAAGTCGCTATCGATACCCCCGTCAGTCGACACGAGAGCACCGTCACGCGCATGCAGTTCGGTCAAGCGCGTGTTGCCTTCCGTGAGCGTTCCTGTCTTGTCGAAGGCGACGGCGTCGGTGTTGCCAGCGGTCTCGATGTGTTCGCCGCCCTTGAACAGCAGACCTTGTCGCCCGCCCGCGGAGATGGCCGAGAGCACAGCCGCTGGCGTCGAGATGATGATCGCACAGGGCGACGCCGCGACCATGAGTGTCATTGCGCGATAGAAGGTCGGCTCGAAAGGGCGACTCATGAGGACCATCGGAACCGCGATAGCGAGCGCGGTCAATGCGAACACACCCAGAACGTAGGGCTGTTCCAAGCGATCGAGAAGTTGCTGCGTCGGCGCTCGCTTCTCCTGTGCCTCCTCGACCATGCGGATGAGGCGGGAGAGAGCGGATTCGTCGGGTTCCCGCGTTACGCGCACTTCGAGGCTGCCCGACTCGTTGATCGTCCCGCTGAAGATATCGTCACCGGGTTCTTTCGGCACGGGGACTGACTCCCCAGTGAGCGACGATTGATCGACAGTGCTTTCGCCGGCCTCGACAACTCCATCCAGCGGAATTCGGTCGCCGGGCCGCACGACGAACACGTCGCCGACCTCGACATCGTCTATGTGGGTCTCCGTTTCCTCACCGTTGTCGATGACCTGTGCGGACTCCGGTCGCATCTCGACCAAAGACTTGATCGCCGATCGTGAGCGCCCGATAGCGTACTCTTCAAGAACGCCCGAAAGCGAGAACAGGAACAATAGCATCGCGCCCTCGAACGGTGCACCGATATAGAGCGCACCGAGGGCCGCGACGATCATCAGAAAATCAATCTCTATCGCGGGCTCTCGAAACGCTTCGATGCTCTCTTTGAGACCGTACCAGCCACCGAACACGTACGCGGCGCCGTAACAGCACCAGACCACCCACGACGGTGAACCGACCCAGTTGCCCACCAGTCCGCCAATCATCCCGAGAAGCGTAATCGCGACGAACACAACCTGACGCAGAATCTCCGGCCGTTCCGTTAATGCCGCGAGACGGTCAAGCGTGTCCGACATCGAACTCGAAGGGACGTCCATATCAGACGTATATTATCCAGAGGAGGAAAAGAATTATCAATTTCCATATCATTTTTGGATAGCCTAAATTTGCTTTGACAAACTGTTAGGGTGGCCTAAAGGCCCAGACCTTCCTAAAAATATAATTAATGTGTTTGATTCTCTGATTCAGCGCGACAAGGGGTTGCGATAGGGTATGAACAGCGCTGCTGACAGCATTTTGTTGGCTAGGGGATCTTCTATTACGTCCGGAGAGCCTTGGTTACCGAAGCGTAGTCGGTTTGTAATCTGACTTCCAATTTGCCTACGGGATCTCGGTCGATGGTTCGTTGAGAATAGCTCACTGGACATGCTCTTCGAGAACCGTATGCATTGAGAGCGCCAGTCTCAACTTATGTCGTCCCCGGTAAGCCCCCAGAAGTTCGGGAGATGGATTTCTACTAATCATAAAATACCGTATGGTTAATCGGCTGGTGACAGTAACTGAGATGTGATTTATACGGGTAGCATCACTATCAGAAATGAATGCAGGTGTATCTCTCTTCAGGAACCCACGTTGATGAGATTGAAGATCGGATCGCCGCAGTCACCGACCGGTTGGACACGCTTGATGTAGTCTTCGGGGAGGGTGGGGAGGCCACGCTCCGTGGGCAGGCACACACTATTGTCCGTTTGTTCCTGCGGGCACCGCTGATCGCGCTGGCCGCTGCCATGCAGGTCTTCGTGGTTCTCCCGTTCGGTGGATGGTTGGCGTCGGCAGTGACCAGCGGCTCAAAAGGCCGTGATCTGGATCTTATGCACCAGCTCGCTTCCGAATACGATGCCGAAATTTCCGAAATCGATCCCGTGAATACAGCTCAACCGATCTATGATCGACCGCTGCTGTGGGGCGTGGTGAATTGGCTACCTACGATCAGCTTCCCCGTAGTGTTGTTGCAGCGGAATCCCCTTTCACTCGCGGTAGCCCACTCGTTGTTACGGTTCGTACTCATTGGCTATCTGCTGTTGCTCATCATGCTCTACGTGGTTAACGAGCAGCGAGAGGACGCAATGGCCGCAACTATCCGGAGCCGCGCAGACGATGTGGATGCTTCCTGTGTCGTGCTGGGAGAAGCCCACCACGTCGGTGTCGGAAAGCGATTAGCGTCTCACGATGGGATAGATGTCCTCAATCCTACTCCAACAAACCCAGATTGGACAACCCGGATTGGTAGACACATTTGGGGATTTTTTGATTCGATTCGAGATCAATAGCTGACTGTTTTTAATTCGCATCTGAGACCATTTAGCAGTGCTCTGTTGAATAGCGGTGGTCGGAGAGGAAGGCAGAAATTGAGTAGGCGTGTAAGCGGTTGAGGATCATAGTCTTGAAACCGGTGCCGCTTCATCACAGCTCAGAGGACGCTATTCAACACAGCATTTAGCAGGACAATCTCGTTTCTCGAACGAACATCAGGCGGTCGACACTGCATCCTACAGACAGTCGAGTCGACGCAGTAGCGACGGACTACCATACACCATACGTTCGACTCAACTTCTAACCTATTGTCCCCTCTGATTATTCAATAATTTACCAATATTTAACCTCACAACTATCCTGTAGGTCACATGGACTGGACAACGGACATCAATCTAGGTGGGTTCGGGAGTGGTGCGGAGATGCAGTGGAAAACAGTCAAAAGTTGGTCCACGTTCACGAAGTTCTTTCAAGACGCTGTTCACATTGATGCTGTCACCTACTGTGAGTCGCCCGATCTACTGTTAGACCTGTTCAAAACTCACGCCGAGGACTTGGAGACGATGGACGTTCTCGTTGGCAACCGTGAGGAGTACCAGTCAGCAGTTAGCGACGTGACTGTTGCACGGGAACTCGAACGCTACTGCCGAGAGGACAAGCTACTGGTTCGACTAAAAAATAGGCGTGTAGTCCACTCGAAACTCTATCGGATCGTTAAACCCGACGACGAAGTATCGCTGATCGTCGGAAGCGCGAACCTCTCTCACAATAGCTGGAAAAACCAGACTAACAGCGTTGCCGTCTTTCAGACCGATGTCGACAGTCAACTCGATCAACAGTTCCAGGCGTGGATTCAGGACCACCGAGACAGCTACGCCAACGAGATTTTTATGGAGGATCTGGTCGAGAAACTGGAACAGATCGACGACGAGGAAGAAAAGGAGAAACGGATTGAACTCTGGATCGACAACCGCGATACGCAACTTTCAGAACAGGGCGAGGTTCATTCGACGGTCGGTGAGGAATTAGAACAGCTCGGTGGCGATGTCGACAAAGTGGTGAGCGTAACTGACGATCCTGAAGAGGCCGACGAATTGATTTCACTTCAGCACGAGCAGATACAGCCCGAGAACAGTCAGAACGGAGATAATGAAGACGACGGTGTGGACGACTCAGAGGGCGTTACTGCCGCCCGAACACCCGATTATTCGATTACGCTTTCGACGCAGGGTTTTGAGACAGACGGCTATCTCAATCAGATGGAAACGGACCTCAAGCGACGGGGTGCAGATGTAGGTTCTGATGCGATTACAACGTCCGTTGAGGGGTACACCAACTACCTCAAAAAGCGATACGACGTACCGAAAATGTGGATCAATGAGGAGCGAACCCGAACCCATCTACAGCAGGGCGAACACCACCGTATTCTGACCGCACAGGATGACCCGAGTCCAGAAGCATTAGATCACGCTCTCGCAAACATCGAAGCCTACATCGAAACCGTCGACAAGTGGGGTGAGACGAACAACGAGACGGCAGTAATGGCTCATATGTACGAGGGTGTTCTGTATGGCCTGTGGTCGCCGTTTGTCAACCTCTATGCCCAACAGTTCTACGGGAACGTGACGCTGGATAACGCCCTACAGTATCTCTATATTTTCGGCGAATCCGATGCTGGTAAAGACAAGTTCACCGAGTTTATGCTTCGGTTGCTATCTGATAATCTCGTTCGCGGAAGTGCGGATGCAGATAACGTCGGTAAAGATCAGATACGGTCACTACGGAACATCGACACCGTGTTCCCTTACGTTATCTCGGATATTTCAAAACAGAAGATCGAGCGGATTGAGACGCTACGTAACTTTTGGAAGGACTCATGGACACCCGGAAACGATGTTTCGTACCCGACGATCATCTTTACCAGCAACGACTCTCGCCCAAACGATTGGTTCCGTAACCGAACGAAGATGCTCCATTTCGACGTTGCGTTCCCTTCAAACCCGGAGGACGAAGGATTCTATAAGGCACAAGAAGACCTCAATTCGATTCTCGATACGCCCAATCCGATTTTCTCCTACGTCTCTCGTCGACTACTCTCCGATGAGATGTACAAACAGGCGAGCGGAACCGTTGATGACGTTCGGACAATCGTTCGTGAGTTCTACGACATAGCAGAACGGGACATACCACCGTACTTCCCAGAGAATCCGGCGAATCGAGAGTACAACATCGGGAAACGCAAGTGGCGACAGGCACGGGATCGTGGCGACGTGACCTTTGAGCGACGGGAAGACCACCTTATCGCGTCATTCGAGCTTGAGCCGCACGAACTCTACAGTTTCCGAAAAACCCTTCCAACGAAAATGCGGCCGGAAAAGAGCGGTCGGAACATCATCATCAAGAATCCCGACGACTTTAGAGAGTGGCTTGAGACTGACGACACCGTTGAAAATGCAGACTCCGAGGAAAGCGATGACTCAAACAAAGGCTTTCTCAGTCGGCTGTTTGGTTAAAAAACGTCAACGACCCTACGCCTATTCAGTGGCTATTTAGTATCGAAGACGGGGACGAACTCACCTTGTTCATACAACTGTGGAAATCCACTTTCCCTATCACTATCAGGGAACAACAGAACCGAGAAATCAGATTCTTGAGGCGGGCAGTCAAACTCGGCTTCGGGCACGTATGGTAGTCTGATTGGGGAGATCCTCTCTGTTGGTAACTCGGTAGTATTGTTTAGGGAAGTATAATTAGATTCGTTTGATTTCTATGGAGACATCGGAGAACGGGTGTCCGTACACCCTATTAACAATTTCACGACCGATAGAAATAGTACGATGAGTCTTAACCTGTTCAGGCCTGTCGACATTACTAATATCGTTCATGCTCTCAGCAATTCTTTGTGTGAACCTACCGTCAATATCTGACGGCCGATATTTCAAACCCATATCATTTGCCACATATTTTAACCTATCTTTTTGATCATCAGATATCTCTGGTAAGATATGAATGTTGATCCATTCATTTAATTGATCTTTTCGGTTTGGTCCATGAACGAGCTTGTATGCTATTTTTCCTTCTAAATTAGCAACCACTTCAAATCCTTTTGAGTGATTATCCAATTCGTTATAGTCACTAATCATGTTCCAGTTTCGCGTGCCCCTATAATCATCAGTTACCTCATCATTGATCTCTGTGAGCCTCTGATCCATTTCCTGTTCAGATTCGTTGAATGAGATATATTCCGCGACAGTATGTTTTAGATCCCACCTTGCGATCATTCGAGAAAGAGTATTTCCATCGACGACTTTAGTATTAAACTCTGCCGCCTCATCCCTCGCTTGTTTAGTAAGCTCACCAGTTGTCACTAGGATCACTGAGTCTACCTGATCTCGGTCTGGATCATTTTTCAGATTCAGCGATGCGTATTCTCGGATCTTCGGAGCCGAGATCTTGTTGCGTGGTGATCGACACTTGGCTTGGATATACTGTTTCTGCCGAAATGGCAGTTCTTTTCGTGCGATAATGTCGATACCACCGTCTTTTGATCGAGTCGTGACTTCCGTGGTCCATCCCTGATATTCCCATATATCAGCCACGAGTTGTTCAAATTGATATGGGTCAATCTTCTGTAATTTCATTAACAATTCTTTTTCAGATATTTTCATTAGTCGAATATTGATATATGTATCTCAGTCTTATTTAATCGGTACCCATTCTGTCGACGTTAGAAACAATTTCTAACCCAAAGGGAGCTGACGGGTTATCTGGGATAGTAATCAACCTACAGTCAGTCGATCACATTGAGAACCTCGCTATCTCCTCCAGTAGGTGCTGAATCTGTGTCTGCGGTGGCTGGCTAGCCTTCAGCAAGACGGTGACCGACTCGCCGTCGACGGGATCAATCAGTCGGTTGGGTCGACGGTGAAACCAAGTTGTTAACCAACACGGGTTTGGTCTTTCCACTCGTAATGCAATAGTCGACTCTTCATCAGGGTCTCTCCGATTGGGTGTTGGTCAAGCTGCCAATGCCTGTCGCATTGCGTCCTGGAAAGACCAAGGTAAGGTCTGCCGCCAGTTGTTGGTTAACGTGATCAAGAGATGCGGTACGAGGGTTCTCTCACTACCCCATGCAAACAGCGGGCCAGTCAAGCGGGTGGAAAGGTCTCTGTAGGGTATCCTCTGCGTCTCGCTGTCAGTCGATACACTGCTGGTGCTCGAAGCAATTGTTCCAAAGGAGTGGTGGTGGGTCGACGGTGACAATGCTGCTAATTGGTCTGTTCGACACGCTAGGTGGTCGCACCCGTGTACGACCACCGTTCGATCGAGAGGTCGTCGACCGAGTCTTGGAGCTTGACGATCAGCGCGCCGATCTCCTTCGACGAGAGGCTGGCATCCTCGGCGATGAAACCCGGGAGGGGTGGCAGGTAGACCAGCGGCAGCAGGATTGCCGACCAGAAGCTCATTCCTCGAACGGTAGCTCTGAGCGCGAGCGTTCCCTGCTGTACTAAATCTGTAGCCCAGTTCGTCACTGCGGTCGTGTCTCAACTCGGCCGTTCTCCTGCTATGGAGTACAATCTGCACCAAAATATAGTCGACCTACGATTGCCGATTTCTATCGCTGCTACTCGCCCTCAAGATCAGAAAGCCGAGCCTGTATTTCATCAGCATCCGCGTCAGAGAGCGCCTCAAGACCAAACTGCACAAGAAGAGGATAGAAGTGGCGGCTCTTCTTGAACTCGTTCTGGCCCGCCTTTCGTAGCTTCAGCTGGGATTCCAGATACGTATCTTCCATGGCATCGAGGATATCGTCGGGGATGTAGATCGTCCGTCCGTTCCATTCGTCCTTGATATTCGTTCCGTTCGTTTTACTCGTTGTGCTCGGTTCTGACATTTCAGTCGGTGAGCTAGTTTCCTCCGTTTCATGCACTCCACTCATTTCGTTGGAATCCGTATCCTCATCGTCATCTTCATAATTCCCTTCGATACCGGAAGCATCTCCCCAGCCGTCACTCATGCTTTCACCTCCTCAGGAGCGGTCTTTTCAAACATCTCGTCGAACAGGTCGGCGATCTCGTTGAACAGCTCCCGCGCATCCTCGACACGCTTGTTCTCCTTTGCGAAGCCGAAGACGGACACCCCTTTGCCGATTGATTGAGAGAGGTCCGTGCGCTTCGGGATCTCGAAGACAGGTAGCGAGTACGCTGATTTGATCTCCGCAATTGTATCACGGTGTTCAGAGTTTTGTTCGACACGATTGCAGACAATCGCTAGGCGGTTGATGTCACCGTATGCCGGTTCTAGGGAACCGAGCTGCTTCGCAAAGATCTGGAGACTGTTGGCGTTGAGTTTCTCGGGAATGACGGGGATAACGACGTGGCCGGTCGCAACCAGGGCGTTGTCAGTGAGGACGTTCAGTGATGGCGGCGTGTCGACGATGATATAGTCGTAGTCCTTGTCAAGTTCGTCGAGCATCATCCCCAGCCGCTCTCGGCTCTTCGGCGCTTCAAGCAGCGTTTGGATGTTCTTGTTGTTCGCGAGTTTTTCGCTTGCAGGGAGAATATCGAATTCCTCGTGCTCGATGATGATGTCGTTCACTGACTCCATCTGATCGAAATCGAGCACGTCGAACAGCGTCGTTCGGTCGGTATCGTAGTACAAATCGTCGTAGCCAAGCGAGCAGGTGAGCCCCCCGTGATAGTCGATATCTACCAGGAGGACATCATGCCCTCGAGCGGACAGTGCCCCACCCGTATGAATAACGTCGGTCGTCTTTCCCGCGCCTCCCTTCTGATTCGCCACGGTGATCCGTGCGGTGTTAGTGTCTGTCATTTCTTTCGTTTCTCTCGTTTTGTTCATTTCGTTCGTATCATTCATTTCGTTCAGTACGCTCAGTGCGTTCAGCGAGAGTGTTTCACTTGGTGAGAGGAATACTGTATTGTTAAAACCAACTGTTCGTTTTGTTCATTGAACAGAATGAGTTCACACTTATAATTGAGTTCGTTTCGTTCATTTAGTTCGTTTTTGTTGGCTATCGAGGCTGGCAGAAGACGATGATCGTACAACAGTTGTTAGGATTTTTTAAGTAAGCCTGTTCCATATCATCTTCAAATGCCGGATGGCGAGAAAATTTACTCGATCGACAGGAACGACGGGCCGTTCCAGAGAAGTTCCTATTCTATCTTTGAGGACAGCCGTGAGAAAGATATCTTGCTGTGGCAGCCCGGGACTGTCGTCGAAGACATTCAGTCGCTGCCCAAACCGATGGAGGCGAAACAGAGGGCGGAGTCGTTCCTGAGTCTGGCAGGAGACTCCGATCTCGCGATCGCTCCCGAGTGGGCCTACGACGTGGAGTGGGTGTTTGAGCACGACGAACTGTTCTCCGATGAGAGCCCGTTATTCGTCCTTGGCTGTCGACCAGTAGAGATCGAGGAGATGCGGGAGACTGTCGAAAATCTCCGTCGCGAAGACTACTGCGTGATCGGAGAAAGCGTGCCGGACGAACCCGGTAAGGAGTTCGTCACCCCGACAATAATCCCGCTGCGAGCCGACGCACTTGGCGATGTCGACGAGCCGACAGTCGTGCTCCAGTACAAGACCTACCCGATGAGTGAAGGGGCCAACCCTAACGAGGCCGACAACCTGGCGACAGGTAACCGAATCCACCATCTCGGACCGCTGAGTGGATCCGGGGTCGTCGTCTGGACCTGCTCGGACCTGCTGAACGACGAACTTCGGGAGCAAGTCGCAACCTACGCCCAGAGAGGGAACATCGTCGTTCACCCACAGTGTAACCCGAAGCCGTTCCACTCAGAGTGGACCGACTTCCGCTCACATATCTTCAATAATAGGAATGACGTGACGTACGTTTGTGCCAACTGGGGGAACGTCCCAGGTGTCGGCGAAGACGGCATACAGTGGGGGTACTCTGGCGTATACCAGAAGGCGCGAGAGTGGTCCTCACTCGAGAATTACAACAGAACATATGACAACGGAGGTTTACATGGGGTGAATTTATCTAATCATTCTGAGCACGTCTGGACATTGGTTGACGACGGGGTGAGTAAACTGCGCGTACGACGGGAGGGGATCGGCTCGGCCCCTGCTCAGGCACGCCGACCGGAGCCACAGATCCTGAGTACACGTACCTGGGGCGGGTCAACCTACGACGAATCGCCGGAAAAAATAGAAGAGTGCGGGTGTGTGATTTGCGATGACTGCGACTGTCAGGTGTGTTCAAACTGCAGTCGGGTGGAACGGCAAAGACGACTTCCCGACATGCCTCGTGACGCGGAGCTAGTCACTGCGGTCACACTTTGGCAACTCGAGGTCGACGAGTTGGACAGTCTCGATACGAGGTGGGACGTGCCGCTAATGGCACTCAAGAATCTCCGGGCGAATGGGAATGAGGAACTGGAACACTCGTTCGCAGTTCACGAACACCGCCGTGGTAACAGTGTGGAAAGGAACTCGAAACGACTCCTTGAGACGTTCCAGACGGCCAGCGAGGGGTACGGTCGTTCTATTGATCCAGCGGACCAATGTGGACCACTCGATATCCCGATCAATGCCACCGACGACGGTGAGCGTGGCGTCGACATTTCGCTTTCGCGGCTTGACGATCCGACGGCTGGGGCACGGCGGCAACGTCTCACTGACATCGCCAAGTTGTGGATACGTCAGGATAGGCATTTCAAACCGCTTGTGTTGATGGTATCGGCCTCTGAAACTCACCTGAATGAGATCGATGGACTGAATGACGTGACAAATGGCGAAATTAAACCGGAAGATGTCACCGCGAGTGGTTCTCAGGTCGAATTTGTAGGGGTGAACCAATGACCGATATCCCTGCGGAGTTGGAGGCGACTGGTGAAGTAACCCCGGTCCAACAGACAGAAGACAGCGCTGGTGGGCATGATGACACGGAGAGCACGGGCTCGTTGTACCGAATAGAACGGACTCGAGAACAGGGGTTCGACAACGAGGTATTGTTCGTCCGGCTTCTGGAGGAAAACGACCACGACTGGGAGGCACTGCTGGAGACGGACACACGACAACTCGAACTGGAGTTCTACGGCGACAATACTCCAAACCAGTGGAACATCCAACTATTCTGGGTCTACGAGGACGGCAGTGAGCCTGAAGACGCATTTCGCCGTGAATTTGAGAGAAAGACGAAGTTCGCCATCCGGCGGTGTGTTTCCCGCGAGTCGCTAGAGGAGTTCCTCCGCCCGCTGGAACACAGCCGCAGGGTATTATCCGAGGTGAACAACGAATTCGGGCGCGACGCGCTCGTCCAGCGGGTGACCGCTAACGGTCTGGGATTTCTGTTCGACCAGGACACCGACCGCGATCACAAGCTCGATCGACTGCTTGAAATGGATGTGGATGATTCGGCTAGCGCTCGTGTCCGGTCGCCGTCACCGACGAGCGACAACCGTCCGGAGGCCGTCGACACTGTCGAACTGGGTAACTTCCGAAAAAATGTGTCGAGAGAACGACTCAACGCGTCCCAGTTCACCCTCCTGTACGGCCGTAACGGAACCGGAAAAACGAGTCTCCTCGACGGAATCACGATGGGTCTAGTCGGCCAGACTCGACGTGACGATCGTATCAAAGAAGACGACGATCTGAGTGTCACGCTGAGGGGTGATAACGAACCGCTGCCGACTGACTCTAAATCGATCAACAACAGAATCGCCGACTGGTTCGGGTTCCGGCCACAGGGGCCAGCGAGGCGGTGTGTCGAGTTTTACCGTGTCAACTACCACGAGGCCGGCGAGACGACGCGACTGCTCGAAGCGCCGACTGACTTAAAGATCGAACGGGTGTTCAGGAACTTCCTCTACGGCGAAGACCTCGCGTACGCCACAAAGGAGAAGGGGGAACTTCTGGAGCTGCTCGATAGGAAGATTGAGAATACGGAAGAGAAGATCGATGAAAAAGAATTGGAACGAGAGGAACTCATAGACCGACGAAAACAGGTAAAAGAGACTCTCTCGACACTCGGAAGCGCTCGACGCGACCTTTCGCTGGCAGCGTCTGCGCTCGTCGAGAACGATGATTCGAGAGGTGGAAAAGAATCGAAAAACGAGGAGCCACCACATGAACAGATCTCACTCTGGCGAGATTGGATGCGACGGTTCGAACAGCTTGAGATGGCACTCGACGCCACAATTTCGGATTTGACCTGGGAGACCGCCCGCGACCTGCAGTCGGGACTTGCCGAAGAGTTGGACCTTCTCAAGCAGCGAAGGAAGGAGCTAAACAATGTCCGGGATCTGAAAGACGAGCGTCGTCAGGTCGTCGAGGTTGCGAAACACATCGAGTCCGAGGCGACTACAGAACTACCGTTCTCGACGTTCTTTACTGGACTCCTCTTCGTCACCAATGGAACCAGTCGCGAGGACGCACGTCGACTTATCCGGGGAATCGAGGAGGTGGATCTCAAAGTCGACGGGATCGAGTCGATACAGTCCACAGAGTCGTGGTACGCAACCATCGAAACGGCGCTGCGCAAACAGTGCAAGGACTTGATAGAGACCCGTGATCGATTGGCGGAACTCAGTGATCTAGAGGAACGTCGACAAGAACTTCGTGAGCAGATCCGTGCGGACACGAAGGAGTACCTCAAGATCACCGATGATGAAGACGTTCAACACTGCCCAGCCTGTTACGTCGAACAGACTGCCGAGGATATTAGGACACGTGAGAAGCCCGAGCATACACACGACGCGGGCGGTGTTCCCGAGAGTCTCATCAAGTCACTGGAGAATGTCGAGGAGGCGCTGGAGGTAGTCGAGAGTGCCGACTTGGCCGCCATCGACAGCGACATCCGTCGGTACGACGGACTGTGTGACTTCGACGATGTTCCGCGACTGTTTGGTCTCGTTGCAGACGGTAGGGAGGGGGTTCTTCCCCCCGAGACGACTCCCGAGACAGTGGAGGCAGTTGCTAGGCTAGCACAGAACCAGACTGTCCACGAAAGTTCGGCCGAAGCGGTGATCTCAACGGTAATGAATAAAACCGAGAGCCGCATCGCAGAGCAGACCTCAGAGATACGCGACTTCGATCCCAACACAAAAATACAGTGGCAGATCGAGGACTGTGAGAACCAACTATCGGCCGTTCGGCGGGGACTCGATGTCCTTGAAAATAAGTGGCCGGAAGAACATCTCGATGCCAGTACCGAAATAAAATCTGACCGTCGGACGATTGAATTCGCAGTCGAAGAGGCAGCGGACGCAGCTGTATCAAAGCCTGCCTCGAAGTTGTCAGACGAAATCGACACAAAAATAGAGGAGATTGACGGTCTAAAAGATCGTATTGACCAACTGAAAGAGACGCGTAATCACCTATGGGAGACGTTCGCGGGCGTTGAGGAGAGTCTCGACGAAGTACTCGGGGAATATACCGAAATAGTCACCATACTGTTCAAGGTGTTCCAGCGACCTTACGACTTCAAGCGCGTCGAACTCACTGACGACAACGAGGAACTTCAGGTAGTCCGGCGAGAAAGCGGGGAGGTTGTAGGCATAGATGAGATGAGTTCCGGCCAGCGGACAGCGCTCGTGCTGGCGATCTTCGTTACAAATAACCTCGCACACGACACCGCGCCGCCGCTGATGCTGCTAGACGAGCCGTTCGCACACTTGGACGAGCTAAATACGCTGTCGTTCTTTAATCTCATAATCGAACTCGCGGTCAGGGGCGACCGACAGATTATTTTCGCCACCGCGAATGACAACCTCGCCTCGCTTCTGGAGCGCAAAGTGGGCGAGACCGAGGCGTTCGATCGGGTTGATTTATAAAAGACGTCGCCAAGACAGTCGACAACATCTGACTGTATCCGTTGTGAGCTTATTTTTCGCCCACTCTATATGTCTATTTGAACCAAAATATCTAATGTCTGGAGATTAAGCACGGACTCAGAGAATTTTGCACGTCAAGACTAGCTTCATTGAAAACCACCGGTCACTCTGTGATTTTTGTGTAGACCGTGTTTCCGTATTTATCAGTTCCTACAGATCTGACCTTGTCATTGGCAATGCTCCGGATCAATGGGCGGTTACATTCTGGACATCGTCTTCCGGTAATATCTATTTCTGCTACAGCACTGCATGAAGTACATTCTACGAACACCAGATCATTCTCCGGATCACTGTATCCCTCTGTTTCTAAGGCCTCATCACTCCAGTCCAAATCGGAGACAGATCGTTGGGTAGGATCTGGTCCATCATATCGGCTTTCCCGAGTCTCCTGGTCCCACACTGGTTTCATATCGTGGTTTTCATTGATCCATGCAAGGCCCCAGCCAATTTGACAGACACCGTAATTGTTTCTCGACAACTCTAACAAAGGATATTCCAGATCTTGGTCAGTAGAGTGTCGAACTCGTCGCACCTGATCGGCTTCTTTGTCGTAGACGAGCAGACCTACGTCCGACAAGGCTTCCTCTCGATCTTCAAGGAATTTGAGGCCTTGATAAGTATATTCCGTAGGTAGGCAGAGATACAGGTCTGTGATTCCTCCAGAATTAAGATATCGGGTAAGTTGGTCGGTGATGCTCTGTTTGTTGGAGAGATCGGGTTTGACCTCAGTAGCAATGATTTTGAATTTGTCCCGAGGATTCTCTCCTTGGTCATCTTCAGATTCCTCGATTGCTCCGAATCCGTAGTGTTGGCCTCGTTGACGTTTTAGATAGACCTTGGATGGATTTGCATAACCGCCAAAATGCATGATATCCGGATGCTGTGGCTTCTTACTGTCTTTGTTGGGAATAACCGGTTCACGAAGAACTGGAAGCGGTGTCGGAGTGTTCAGGTTTCTCCACAAACCGTGTGCGATATCTGGTTCCCGTGGTTTACCGTTTTTAGCTGCTTCGACGGCTGGAGGGAGTTTAGGTGATGTACCTGAAGGCCTGTCATCGGTGAGTATTTCGGGTTGCTGTACGATTTTGATTCCACGAGGCTTGTCAAAATCTCGTGGCAACATCCTATTCCGAATTTTTCCGGGTGCGAAAGGCGGTGCCCGGATAGCACCTACATATTCTGGTGGGCTTCTGTCTCCCCATTTGCTGTAGAACAGGCTCGACTGGTCATCCCAGTTGTCTCTGTCTTCGATAGCCCGAATTAGGGGTTCTGGTCCCTGTGTGGCGACGTACATTGAGTCGCAGTAACCTGATTCAGAGTATCGGTCAAGTTGTTCAGTCAGGCCTCGGAGTTCGCTAGGACTGATCTCGTCTTCAGGGTCTGGGACCCGTGTACCAAGGTTTTCGTCACGTGCTCCCCAAGATACGAGGTTCCAGTGATTTTTGACTTCGATCCCCCACCGCTGTCCGTTCGGTGTGACGACGTAGAGATCAATTCGGCCAGAGTCTGGTAATGAGACTTCGCCATAGACAGAGAAGCCGCGAGATTCTAGCTCACTCCAGAGGGTTTCCTGAATTAGTGGCTCTATGATCCTCGCCATTACAGACTATTTGTAGTTTGGTTGCCTAATAGGTGGGTATCACATATTCTTTTTCGACGCGGAACAACACTAGGACAACGTGATTGGCTTATTCTGATAGTCCTCTATCTCGTCCTGACTAATACTTGTCTCAATTGTTGTGTGTCTATTATCCATTTGCTGGATTCGACAAGGCTTATTGTATCCGTCGACGTATTCTAGTCAATGAGTACCGATTCTGAATACGGTCCAGCTGCCTATCTGTGTCATCAGATAGTCCATCAAATGGATCGTACTTCAGACGGTAAAAAAACAGTTTATAAAACAGAATTCAATAAACTCTGCTTTTTAGCTTATAACAAACTTGAAGAAGACAATGAAGAGGTAGACCTCCCATTGCGCTGGTATCAGTTTGGGATGGAGGTTTGTGCTCCTCCAGGACAATTAGGTGTACAATTTGAATCAGATAGTCGTGGGACGAAAGTTACGCCCAAGAGCCTATCACGATCTGCATTTGAGATCTCTGGAGAGCTGCGAGAAAGAATAGTCCAAGTAGCACAAAGACTTGCGAATCAATATCAGCATACGTATGATACTGAAGAAATTGTTGATGAGTCTTACAATGAATTCGCGCCCACTGAATTTGTCAGTAAATTCCATGAATTCCGGAGTGTGCTGGATGATTTAGAATCGGGTCAACCATCGTTGATGGCATTTGATGATTCACAATCAGTGGACGGCCATATTGAGACGCTTCGACCCCACTTTGAAGCTCTTGTTACATCTTATCCGAAAGATACGTATAATGAAGCATATCCAGAATACCGTCAATGGGACAGTATTTCAAGACAGCTCTCTAAAAATGGACAAATAGACCAATTAAAGACATTCACAGCTGTATTTTGGGAGATGTTCTCACGTGTTGAGCTGCAAGTCAATCACAACGAGAATATTCCGGCATCGAAAAAGGCAGAATGGATAAGAGGCCGAGACCAAGAGCGCGATAATTTTGCAGAAGTAATCACTGAGTTTCGGTCTATTGCTCTTGATCAATATAGTGATTCATCTTATTTAGATGATGTTGCAGAACAATATAGTGACGTTGTGCGGAACATCGCTCAGAATGTATCGGAATGATTTTGATTTACCCTATACATTACTACTGTAATGGGCGTGGTTTCTGTTCTTGATACAGGCGTCTTAATCGGAATTACAATTGAGAATGATGCCCATCATGACGAGTGTTATGGACATTTACAGAATCGGGATGAATGTATAGTAACACCAATCGTTGAGTCTGAATATAGCAAGGTATCTACTCAGATACGAACTAAGATTTCAGACGAACTCACCCAACATAGGCAAAAGGTTTCTACTGAAGTAGATCAAGGCGAACTGTCTACTAGTACGATTGGGTGGATACGTAGTAGCCTCTTAGATCGTGATATGAGATGCTCTGAGTTCTTAGACCAATACTACGATGTCAAACAGAATGAAAGTAGATATGATCAAGTCTACAAACTCAGCATTGTGGGCGACCTAGAAGATATGGAAATGGGTGTGTGGGACGACACAACTCCTAGTGGTGAGACTATAGAATCCCTGTGTACATTCTACAACAATACAATACCACAATATCCCGATATCAAGAGTGAATTGCTAATCCACGAAGGAGATGATCCAGATGTGTGTATTGAAGCACATCATATTGCCACAGAATATGTCGATGATAATACTGAATTAGCAACAACAAATCCGGTTCATTTTATTCGCCAAGTAGGTTTAGAGCCAGAAACACGGGAAGAGAACATTTTACGAGTAACAAATATTCATCAGATAGAAGATGTTTCTTGTACCTGATTTAGACAGAATATAAATTATTACGAGCGGAAATGTCATTAATTCGAATTATAATAGCGGTCTTCAGGAAATTACTACACCCAAATTTATATTATATTGATGTGATTGGTATCCAGCGTGTCTCTAAAGCAATCGAAACCACTCGATAAACTCTATCGGGAGGTTTCAGGCTATGATCTCATCCTTGTACCGGACTCTCCGCTTGCTGATGCACTCAATAGACAGATTGATCATCCACACTTCGGTCCATTCGCAATAACGCCTCGACGGCTCGCAACACGCCGTCGAGAGACTGCAGAAGATCGAACTGCTTTCCTCGAAGTGGTCCAGAGGACAGACTTAACTTGGAAACAAGTCTCGAAGTCGGTCGGTGACATCCTCCAATGTTGGGAGTATCGAGGTCGACCAGACTCAATCTTGGAGTACGAGGGATACGATACAGCTGCAAATCGAGAGGTTATCGACACGATTCGTTCAGTCGACACGTCCTCGCAGATTTTGACGGAGTACCAGATCGACAAGTCGACAGCAGAATCAGTGGCTGTCGTGGGTGAGGACCAACTCACAGCACTTGAACGGTCAATTCTCCCCGAGGAGTACGATACAATCGACCGCTTTGTCGACGAACCGTACGAACTCCCGCCGTTCCAAATTTTTGAATCAGCAACCGCCATTGTAGAGACGCTCTTGGAGACGGTATCTACCTCGAATGCTGATAATATTGCTGTCGTGCTTGATGAGGGAAGCGAGTATTCTCCGCTTGTTGAGTCGGCACTCGAAGCTGCCGATGTTCCATATTACGGCGGTCCCGGATTCATGGACCAGGCTGACCATCGGGCGTTCATCCAATTCCTTCGGTACGTCACAGGTGGTGTTGACACACGTGTTCGTGTCGTCAAACCGCTTCTGACTATCCTCGGCGAGGACCTCCCCGTCGATCATGACGAAAAGCGACTCGTCGATATCGTCTCAGAAGAACTCGAATGGCTAGAACCGCTACTCGATACAGACACACTTCCGACTGTTGGCGAGCTTCTGTCGGTCTATGAGACTCGCTCCGGTGCTGAATTAGAGACACTCAGGGAAGAATTAGCGGCCTTGGAAATCATCGAGGAACAGGTCACTGCTGAGCTCGTCGACCGACTGACATACTACTTCGATACATATGATGTTCCAATCGCACGTGAGAATGAGGGTGTGCTTCTTGCGGACGCAAAGTCCGCATCGTTCGTTGATCGTCCACTTGTATTCTTCCTCGGGATCGATGAGGACTGGACCCACACATCACCAAACCGACCGTGGGTCGACCGCGACTCAGAATTTGAGCGAAATATCGATGGCTTCCAATCGCTCCTACAGAGTGGCGTTGAGCGATATTACTTGGTGCAGGACTCCACCGGTGGCTCTCCAGTGACTCCGTGTCTGTACTTCGAGGAACTACTTGACGAAGAGTTCGACCGATTTAGTGACCTCGACTCGACTGTGTATACCCGACCGACTCGACAGACAGAAAGCGGGTTTGAGAAGGAGCCACTCGACGTAGAAAGTGGATATGAACCACTTGAGAGTGTTAGTCAATCGAGTCTAAACTCGTATGCAAACTCACCACGAGACTACTTTTTCGGCCGGATCTTGAACTCGCCAGATACGCACTATTTCAAGGAAGGTAATTTGTTCCATGACTTCGCAGAGTTTGCGGTCAACCATCCATTGACGATCGAGGACCATCCACTCGAAGACATCGTCGATGCGATGATTGAGGAAGCACGCCCGTTCCATCGATCCGTCGACATCCCGACGAGACGTACCCGCTACCGCATTGGCTTGGAGACGATACTGGAGTTCCTTGACGAGTATGCACCGACGGACACCTCGTTTGTGACTCCATCTAGCGGTTGGGGAGAGAATTTCTTTGTCGAATTTTTCGACATGGAGGTCGACTCACCTGTCACTGAGCGCTGGTTCGATGATACTGAACTTGGCGTGAAGGGCAAAATCGACCTGCTGTCGTCGCCCACCACCCTAGTGGACTACAAGAGTGGCCGACGTAAACGTACCTCACAGATTACGAAGGGATCATCGATTGATGAGCCAAGCGACAAACCAAATTTCCAAGCACTGCTCTATCTCACGTACTGGCGACAGCAGCACCCCGGTGAGCAGCTTCAATTCACCTTTTTCCACTTCCTGGAGACGCTTGATGATGCTGTCGCCGGTGATGCTGAACTTAGCGACTGCCTGACAACGGTCGAATATCGACCAACGGCGTTTGCTGAGTTTGTTCATTCACCCACTGTGTTCGAAGAACTCTGTGAGGACGCCTCGAACGATTGTAACAAGACGTTCTCAAAGATCGACTACGATACCTTCCAAGACATCGTCAGCACTCACCCACTCCCACGCACTCGGGACGCTGACGAAATGCTCGATTCTCAGTTTGGTGAGACACTCCTTGAACGGATGGTCGACGAGGTCGGTGACTACAAGTACGTCACAAACGGTTGTAAACAGGCCTGCAGACACCTTTGTGGCTATCGGAAGGATACGTACTTCGAAGGGGACGTCGACGCATTCGAGGAGTTTGTCTCTGAGCAGATTGCGGACCTGAATCACTATCGAAGCGGCGAAGATCGCTTCCCGGTCGACGGACGGGCCGGTGAGCCGAACTATCGGTACGTAAACCACCGAGATCTTTTGTTGACAGAAGAACGCCCGAACACACCGGTGGCCGACGAATTAGAGCCAGTGGCGGCTGCTGATATGGAGGGAACCCAATGACGTCACCGAATCCGAAACAACAACAACTCATCGACGGCACAGATGGCATCTATCTCGTCGACGCCGGTGCCGGAACTGGAAAGACATTCACTGTCACTCGACGCTACGCGAATATCCTCGCACAGGACGACGTCGAACCGGAAGACATCCTGCTCATCACATTCACGCGAAATGCGGCGACTGAGATGAAAGACCGGATCAGTGCGAGCTGTGACTACGATCTGCGAGCACTGAACGATGCACCGATCCAGACGTTCCATAGTCTCTGTAGCGATATCCTCGACGAGCACGGATTCCACACCCCATCATATCTTGGTATCGACGATTCAATCACCGGGTCGACTCGAATTCTGGAAGACGAGAGCATCGAAACTGAACAGTTCAGAGAGTTCATCAATCAGTTCACCGATGCACACGAGGAATATGCCGGGTTTCTTGCAACGCTTTCTGATCCTACAGAGCTACTGAGTTTGATCAAGAACCTCGCCTCGAAAGGCGTGTTCCCGACTAAGACTGGCTGGTATCGCAATTCGAAAGATGTTCTGGAAGGAGACTACGATACGTTCAAACATGCGTTTGACTCGGTCAACGAGCCGCAAAACGATGGGAGTAGACAGTCGAAGCTTCGAAAAAAGCTGGGTCGATACGGGAAGAACAAGTTCTACCTCCCGAATGCGCCAGATCGATACGAACTCCGTGGTGAACGAGGCTCGAAATCAGTTCCTGACGAAGTAGCTGAACTAGCGTTCCATGAGGATCGTGGCAGGTTGTTCTCGTTTGTGCATGATGTCTACTTTGAGTACCTCAAATTCGCACTCGGGCGGAACTATCTGAACTTCTCGTTTTTGCAGTTGTTCGCGTATGTCCTCTGCTGTGAAGACGACAGGCTCAGAGAATCGATCTCATTTGAGTACGTGATGGTCGATGAGTTCCAAGATTCGAGTGAGATACAATTCAAACTCGCGTTGCTTCTCTCTGAGACTCAGAATTTCTGCGTTGTGGGTGATTGGAAACAAAGTATCTACTCGTTTCAGTATGCCGCTATCGAGAACATCACCGAGTTCGAGTCTCGTTTGAACCAGTTTGCCGCAGAACTCAACAATGACGCCGAGCGAGTGTCGTTTCCGCTCTCGCCGATCAATCGCATTGAGCTTAAACAGAACTATCGGTCGACCCAGTCGATTCTTGATTTCTCTGAGCACGCTCTCGTTGCACCGGGAAGTAGCAAGGAATCGGTCGATAGGGAGTCTATCCTCGATAAGGTCGTGTCGTTGTGTTCGAATACCGAGCATGAGCATTCCCAGATCGAAGCATTCCACCATGCCGATGAACACGAGGCCGTGCTCTCGAAAATCGAGTCCATCGTCGACAACGATGTGTACGCCATCGAAGAAGACGGCGAGCTCCGTCAACCGACGTACGACGACATTGCGGTCCTCACCCGAACCCGTGATTACGGGCGTGAGTTACTCTCTGTCGCCGACGCGTATGATTTCCCGATGGCGTACGAGGGAGGCATAGAGCTATTCCGGCGCGATAGCGCGAAACTGCTCTTGGCATGGCTTCGGATACTGGAAGACAATGCCGACTCAGACCGTGGCTGGGCCGTTGTTTTAGAACGTGCTGGATACACGCTCGATGAAATAACACACATCCTGGAGACGGAATCGTATCCGACGGAAATGCAGTCATTCTGGTCAGAACTCACAGCACTCGAAACGCATGGTGCGGTTATGCGACGAGTGTTCGACCGATATGGCTACCGTGAGTCGACGGTCGATGCGCTGCTTACGACCCTGAACTCGATTCATACCTCGACGACGATGACACGGGGAGATATCATTCGACTCATCACGGAAGGAATCGAGAACGGATACACTCAGGAAGTGGAGGCACCCGCAGGCTCGGACTCGGTTACCGTACAGACGATCCACTCGGTCAAGGGGTTGGAGTATCCGATTGTGATTGTCGCGAACATGAACGACGGGGCCTTCCCGCCGTCAGGCGGTCATGGCGGTACAGTCACGTTTTCGGAGACAACTGGGCTCCGTCATCGGAAGACATATGCAGAGGCACACGGTGTCCCCCATATATACGACAACTGGCGAGCAGACGTTCTCCGACGATGTGTCCCGACTGACCACGATGAGGAACGTCGACTCCTCTATGTTGCCATGACTCGGGCAGAGAACCATCTCGTGTTCGCTGCGGGAGAGGAACCAAACACCTTCCTAGATGAACTTCCGGTCGATATCGAGACCATCGACCCATCATTCGACATGAATGAGCGTGACGTCCCGTCGAAACGGGAGTTTCGTGCGGATGTGCCGGTAGTCGACGGACCTGAAGGGTATTCACCACACTCTCTCATGGACGATTCGGTCTATGATGATGTCACCGAAGGGCGTGGAATAGAGTTTGGCTCAGACGTCCATGAGTTCGCTGAGGCGTACGTTCTTGGTGAAAATGTTACTGCAGACAATGCCGACAAACAGCATATCAAGACACTCGTTGACTCTCTGTCTGGCGAACTCTACGTCGAGGAGAGAACGTATCTCCCATTAGAAGTTGATGATGGGAAATTGACCATCTCAGGGATTGTTGATCTAGTCCATGTTACATCGGATAGTGTGGAGATTATAGATTTCAAAACGGATCTCTCTCACCATGCAGAATCAGAGTACCGAACGCAACTGAGTGTATATTACCATGTCTTAGAAAGCTGGTACCCTGACCGTACGGTGAGCGCATCGATATTCTATACCGCAGATGGTGATCGAGTACCAATTGAACCGGTTACCCGAGACGACCTCCGTGAGCTTGTTACCTCACTGTGAGTTGAGATTGAAGTAACGGACTTGGCTAGTGTCACGAAAACGCTTATGTGATATCGAGATGACGAACTGGTAGTGTCTCAACAGTCCTCACCATCGGCAATTACAGAACGACAAGCCGACATTCCTTCAGGCAACTACCTTCTACACGGACACGGAACAAAACCACTCACTGACATCAAGGTCATAAAATATAATCTCAGAGTATCTGGTGGAATCCGGAATAGCGGAAATCGTCAGAAATTCACTTCATCTGCAGCTTATTATCTCGATAAAGCCCACGGTGTCCCCGTAGCATCTGCTGGCAATATGTCCGTGATTTCTGTGACTAGTCTCTCCAATTCTGTTGAGGTCTGGGGTAAGACAGTGAAACCTGTTGAAGACTCCAGGCTAACACTAGACCCCGCAAACGCTCAAGACCGGCAAAAGATACTGAGCTTCGTGCAGTCCTGCTTCAAACGTTCGATTCCCGAAAAGACGTACAGCTTCCGATTTCTCAACGAAATACTACGAAACGAGCCAGCGTTCACTACCGGCACCCAAGGATTTGCAGCCCTACCCAAACACGATGTCAAAATTCAGGTAACCGCTGAAGGTCGCGTACTTGTCCACGTTGAATCTGGATACTCCATTCAAAGTAACTCAACACTAGACAAAATAGTAGTTGGATAGCAAGACCAAGATACACCGCTCAGTGATGCCTCTCGTCCTTACCGAAGTTCTCTCCCACCCAAAATTGACTGGAGCTGTTCAGGTGGATCAAGTCCTCGCCGTTTCCACGTCGCCA
>Ga0208135_100317_pt1 | contig 32463 bp, 36 predicted proteins | sample AntDeeMetag02WF5_FD_184757 | JGI IMG/M metagenome (GOLD analysis project Ga0208135, IMG submission 184757) | Saline lake microbial communities from Deep Lake, Antarctica - Antarctic Deep Lake Metagenome 02WF5 (SPAdes) (version 2) | ecosystem: Environmental > Aquatic > Non-marine Saline and...
GGGCTTTCGGGTACCGGCCCCAAAGCCGGCGGGCCTAACTACCTGCTGCGCTTTGCCTCGGAAAAAACCGTGACCAACAACACGGCCGCCCTCGGCGGCAACGCGTCGCTTCTGGCCATGGGAGGTAACTGACCCCTTATCGCTAACCCAAACATCACGTTCACGCTGTGTCATGTTCAATCGTATCTCAAGGGGGGACAGGGCAATTCCCCTCTTGTCACTTGACCTCGTGACGGGGAATTTACCACCACAAGGAACTTGTAATAATTAAAAAACGGGAGGCCTTCATGGAAAAACCGCACAAAGCGATTGCATACGTCAAGGTTAAATGGGTTGCCAACGCTGAGCCACGAATGGGCTGGGAGGATAATGACGCCTAATCGATAATACTTTGCTTTCCACAATCCAATAGAGCCAGCCTTTACCGAACGGCCTCCCTTGATGGCAACAATAAAATGGAAGGAAATTATCATGGCCAACAACAATGCTACCATCAGCTTCACTGGCACACTCTCCCCGATCGCGATGCTCACCATCAGCGTTCTGGCTTACATACGTACCAACAATCTGTCGGAACTGCATCCGGCCTAATAAAACAAATTGGAGATGCTTTTATGGCTATGGGTATTTGGATCAGCCTTTTTGCTTACTTCGCACTCATGATCGCCATCGGCTTTTATGCTATGCGCAAATCCACGTCTACGTCTGAGGGCTACATACTGGGTGGCCGATCCCTCAGCGCACCAGTGGCTGCTCTGTCGGCTGGCGCTTCGGACATGAGCGGCTGGCTGCTGATGGGGTTACCCGGCGCCATGTTTATATCGGGTTTCGGTTCAGCCTGGATCGGGATCGGTCTGTTCGTGGGTGCATTCGCCAACTGGGTGCTGGTCGCACCACGCCTTCGCGAGCAAACGGTGCACTATGGTAATGCGATAACCATTCCAGAATTTCTGGCCAACCGTTTCCCGACCCGAGCAATACCGCTGAGAACGGTATCCGCTGTCGTCATCGTGGTCTTTTTCGCGGTTTACACAGCGTCAGGCCTGGTGGCAGGCGGCAAGTTGTTCGAAAGCGCGTTTTCCGGCGTTATCAGCATTGGTGGCCTGAGCGATTACTCTGCGGGCATCGTCATCACACTGGGCGTGGTACTTGCCTATACCGTTGTCGGCGGCTTCCTGGCGGTGAGCATGACGGATTTCGTGCAAGGCTGCATCATGATGCTGGCACTGGTGATCATGCCGGCTGTTGTGCTCTTTGGCGAAGGCGGCGGCGGCATCTCCCAGGCATCACAGATCCTCAATGAAGCCGACCCCACACTTTTATCGTGGACGCAGGGGCTGACCTTTATCGGCTGGCTGTCTGCGGTAACGTGGGGGCTGGGTTATTTTGGCCAGCCACACATCATTGTGCGCTTCATGGCTATCCGGCATCTGAAGGATGTGCCTCTTGCCCGTAATATCTGTATGAGCTGGATGTTCATCTCTCTGATCGGCGCGGGCTCTATGGCCGTGCTCGGCCGTGCCTATGCGATCCGCAATGGCATGGATGTCGAGGATCCGGAAACGATCTTTATCATCTTGGCGGACCTGCTGTTCCATCCGCTGGTCACCGGCTTCCTCTATGCTGCCCTGCTTGCCGCTATCATGAGCACCATTTCCAGCCAGCTGCTGGTGGCATCTTCATCGCTGACCGAGGACTTCTACCGCCTGTTCCTGCGTAAAGAGGCGTCGGAAAAGGAAGCCGTCGGCGTAGGCCGGATTAGCGTCGTGCTGGTTGGCTTGGTGGCAGCCGTTATTGCGTCTGACCCAACCTCTCAGGTTCTGGGGTTGGTCAGTAACGCCTGGGCAGGCTTTGGTGCGGCGTTCGGCCCGCTCATTATCCTGTCGTTGATGTGGCCGCGCACAAACGGCGCTGGCGCCATCGCGGGTATGGTGGTGGGTGCCGTCACCGTTATGGTATGGATTTCACTGGGCTGGAATGGAGCGTTCATGGGTGGTCCCGGTATATACGAGATCATTCCTGGCTTCATCGCTGCCTTCATTGCCATCATGGCGGTGAGCAGTGTGACTGCCGATGCGGGTGAATATCAGCACATTACTCGCTAAAAGAGCGCGCATAACGCACTCAACGTAGTAAAAGGGCTCCTGCGGGAGCCCTTTTTCATGCCTTTTGAGTAGAAGACTAACGTCTCTTGCGCTGGGTCAATAATCGGCTCAAGCACAGCTCTTAGACTGGCTCCATTGATGGACGGCAAGCCTGACTTGCCTATAACGCAAAACTCTGGAGTCACAACACGATGCGCAACATTACCCTGCACGCTCTGCTTGTCGCCGGCGTTGCCGCTGCTGGCATTACCGCCAGCACTCAGGCCTTCGCCTACGGTGCCGGCGATCTCTATACCCGCGTAGGCGTAAGCCAAGGTGGCGCCTAAAAGCGACAACGGTGATATTTTGGGCGGGGCAGACGTCAACGTCGACGATAAGACAGGGTTCGCGTTTACCCTGGGCTATCGCTTCCACGACAAGATGGGCGTGGAGCTATTGGCCGCTCTGCCGTTCAAGCACGATCTTCAGGTCGATGGCGTGACCGATGGCACTACCAAGCACCTGCCGCCCACGCTGACGCTGCAGTATTACCCGCTAGGCGGCACCCAGGCGCGGGTACAGCCCTACGTCGGCGCAGGTATCAACTTACACCCGCTTCTCCAGCGAAAAAACCGATGTCGGCGCCTCGCTTGAGCTGGAAGATTCTTGGGGGGCGGCCGGCCAGCTCGGCGTTGACCTGCTGATTGACGAGCACTGGGCGCTCAACGCCGCTGCCTGGTATATCGATATCGACACCGACGCCAAGGTCGCCGGTAGCGATGCGGGCACCGTGGAAATCGATCCGATAGTCGTCATGGCTGGCATCAGCTACCGCTTCTAAACGTTTTTTAATGCTGGTTAATCAGCTCATCGATGCGCTCAACGCCCTGCACGACTAAAAGCTGATTGCTTGCCCGGGCACGCTGCTGCTGAAGGTAGGCCGCAATGGCCGGCGCTACGTCGCATTTCGCCGGCAGCGGCGCCTGGGCCTCAATCAGCGCATAAAGACGCGCCACAAACACAAAGCGCAGCCACTGGGGCAGCGACATGGTATCCACGCAAAACGGCTGCTGGCTTTCAAACGCAGCGGCCGACGGCGTTTCAACGCGCCATAGGTTGGCGGCTTTAAGCGTCGCTTCCAGTTCTTCCACTGCTTTTTCAAGCTCTTGATGTATCGTCATGGGCCACCGTATCGATAAAACCGCGCATTATCCCAGCACGAGGGCAGCCTTGCCAAGCGCCAGCCGTTGATAACAGATGCTCGCCCTATGCACCGCGCTCTGTGAAGAAAGCTGTCGTCTTGTGGATAATCCGCGCGGCGGGGTCATATATTATTCACCGGTTCACAGAAAACCTGAAAGAGGCTGTGGATAAGCTTTGGAAAGGTCACGCAAACCTTGATGTCATGGGCATGTGAAGATATTGCTCACTTTTTAACCAGCACCGCCCTTCGCCGAGATTTTTCCACGATGACGGCTGACACCTACCAGGCAGCAAGGTAGAGTGCAGGCTTGCAATGCGGAAGGATACCATGCAGCCAATTCACACTCTTGATGATTTTTTTTCCCGCAGCGGTGCGGATGTCGCCCTTTACCATATGGGTCGGCGCGTTACGCCCTGCCCGCGGGAGACTCTTGCCACCTTTGAAAACGGTACCACTCCCTGGCCAGAACCCTGGCAAGGTCAGGCGCGCTTGGCGGCGGTCTTTCGCTTGGGCGATATGCCGGAGCCTGCTATCTGGTTTTTAAGCCTGCCGCTGGATGAGCAAGGTTACCTGTCACCTGCCCCGCGGGATGCCTTTTTACAGCGGCTTTTAGAAACGCTGGGGCACAGCGCCAACCAGACGGCACGCGATGACGACAGCGCCATCGAGCATTTGATGCACGATAACCCGCTGGCGTTTACCCCCGACATAACGTTTCAGGCCGTGCTCAATGCTCGCGCAACGCGGGATGCCGGCATGCCGCCAAGCCAATACCTGGCAGCGGTGGAGGCATTTATTGACGGCCGACACACCCAATGGGAAGAACTTGGCCTGCAGGGCATTGCCGACTACGTCATACGCTTGGAGGATACCGGGCAGCAGCAGCTGGCCGACATGCTGCATGAGCTGCCCGCGCCGATGCTACACTCGCTGTGTCATTGCCTAGAGCATCGTTCGCTCAACGCCGCGCTAGTGAGCGAGCTTTGCCAGCGCGGCGAGGCGGCCGCCTCCCGTGGCGATGTGGAAACATTTTGTGCCTGTATACGCGCCGTGGGCAGCAGCGACGACGCCCAAGCAGGCGCGTGGTATGCCACACTGCTGGCCGATGAAGCGGCCTGCGGCCCTGATACGCTTGCCGCCATTGCCGGGCGCGGCTGGCCTCTGCTGGAAGACGGCGAGCGCCTGCCATGGTTTTTAACCCGCCTGGCACAAGACCCACGCACCGGCTTTGGCACCGTGGTGCGCGATCTGGCCTTGATTCCGCGCCTGCGGCTGCCCGTCATCGCGCTGTTGCGCGATGCCCCCGAAGGTTCCCACCTTTACGCACGGCTGCTTGAGCTGACAGGAACGTCATAGCACCGGCGTGCCCGGACAAGGAGATGATGGTGAAGGAGACAGCGCTGTGAAAGAACTACCCTATCAGGCAAAGGCCGTGATTGGCCGTCGTGAAATGGTCACGCTACCCGAACTAAACCTACACTTATGCTGTAAGGCGGATACCGGCGCGCGTACCTCGGTGCTGCACGCCGAGGAGATTGAAACCTTTGAAGACAAATCCGGCCAGCCGTGGATCAGTTTTGTTACCCGCAGCGGCGGGGTCGACACGCCGGCACATCGCATTACCCAGCCGCTGCACGATCGCCGCCGCATCACCAGCTCCAACGGGCACACCGAATACCGCCATGTGATTCGCACTATGCTTAACATGGGCGAGCTTTCCTTTCCGGTAGAGCTTACGCTGACCGATCGGCGTAACATGCGCCATCCGATGCTGTTGGGCCGCCGCGCCATGCGTCGCTTTCTGGTGGCGCCCGGCGCCGCTTTTTTACACGGCGAGCCGTAAGCTCGCCCCATTGACGCTGTCGCCCGCTTAACCGGTCTGGAGTACTCTATGCACATTGCCCTGCTATCGCGTAACCGCAACCTGTACTCCACCCGGCGCCTGGTTGAGGCAGCCGAAGCTCGCGGCCACAGTGCGCGGGTGGTCGATACCTTGCGCTGCTATATGAGCATCACTTCGCACCATCCGTCGATCCACTACAAGGGACACAACATCGAGCCGTTTAATGCGGTCATTCCGCGCATTGGCTCGTCAGTCACCTTCTACGGCTGCGCGGTGCTGCGCCAGTTCGAAATGATGGGCACTTATGTGCTGAATGATTCGGTGGCAATTACCCGCTCCCGCGACAAGCTGCGCTCGCTGCAGCTGCTGTCGCGCAAGGGGTTGGGGCTACCGGTGACCGGCTTTGCCCACTCGCCCGACGATATACCCGACCTGATTACCATGGTCAAGGGCGCACCGTTGGTCATCAAGCTGCTGGAAGGCACCCAAGGCATTGGCGTGGTGCTGGCGGAAACCAACCAAGCCGCCGAGTCGGTGATCCAGGCGTTCATGGGCATGAAAGCCAACATCATGGTGCAGGAGTACATTCAGGAAGCCAAAGGCGCCGACATTCGCTGCTTCGTGATTGGCGACAAAGTAGTGGCGGCCATGAAGCGTCAGGCCGCCGACGGCGAGTTCCGCTCTAATTTGCATCGCGGCGGCAGCGCCAGCGTGATTCGCATCACACCGGAAGAGCGCTCCACCGCCATTCGGGCGGCCAAGGCGATGGGGCTGCGCGTCGCCGGCGTTGACCTTTTGCGCGCCAACCACGGCCCGGTCATTATGGAGGTCAACTCCTCTCCAGGGCTGCGGGGTATCGAAAGCGCCACCGGTAAGGATATCGCCGGACTGATCATCGAACATATCGAAAAAAATGCCGCTACGCCGCGGAAAACGCCGCCTAAACCCAAGGGCTAACGCGGCGGGTAAAAATAATTGGTCAAGGGGTGGCAAAACCGTGCCGCCGCCGCCACAATCTGCGTCACCGAAGGAGGTAGACGCTCATGTTTCTCGATAATCGCCAAGTGGCGATGGACAGCGTATTGGAAGCGCTGGCCGACAGCATCGACTATTTTCAGGATAATATCGAACGCCTGCGTCCCTCGCTGCGCGACAGTCTGAAGCCGCTGTATGAAGAGCGTCTTAAACAAATGCACAAGCTGCAACGATTGGCGCGCAAACATCTCAAAATGCTGCCCCGAGATGCCGACGTTGAGCGGGATGACTTTTTGTGGCTGTGGAGCCGTCTGAAAAGCTTTGTGGGCAACGACAGCCAGGTGCTGATCAACGAGTTGCTCGAGCAGGAGCGCGTGCTGATGCAGGCGCTATCGACGCTATTCACCCACCCCCTGCCGGATCCGATCGAGCCGGTGGTAGAAGAGTCCATGAAAGGCTGCCGACAGCTTATCCGCGAGCTTTACGGGCTGCAAAAGCGCAAGGCGCGGCGCTAACATGAATGTCGCCGGCGCTTATTTGCCGGCGCTGACGTCAACAGCGGTATCGCGAAGCGGCAGCCTAACCACTTCATCAGGCATCAGAATGGGCTCGGCGGGGCCAAGAAAGTACGCCTCACGCCCCCATAGATACAGATCCCCAAGCGTCGCCACTCGGGCGAGGCTTTCACGCAGCCTTAAGCGCCATTCGCCGGCCACAGCGCCTGCACTTGCCACGCAGCCGGTTACTTCCATGCCCCGCGCCCGGGCAATGTAAATGGCTCGTGGAAGATGCCAGCGCTGGGTAATCAGTATCGCTTTATCGACTTGAAAAACGTCCTGCGCGCGGGCCAGCGTATCGAAGGTGCTGAAACCGGCAAAATCCATCGTTAGCTGCTCGGGGGCGACACCGCGCCCGTTCAAATCACGCCACATGGCACGTGGCTCGTTATACGCTCGCGTGCGATTATCGCCAGAAAGCAGTAAATGCCTGACTCGTCCGCTATGGATAAGCCGTGCTGCGGTATTCATCCGCGCATTGAAATGTGGGTTGCGCACGCCGGTACGCGTCCAGCTCGAGGTGCCGAATACCACGCCGATACGCTGCGTCTGGCAGTTTTCTGCGTCGGGCTCTATATATGGCGCGCTGTGGGAGAGCACCCAGAGGTTGCCAGCCACCCACAGCAGTACCGCCAGCAGCAATAGCGCGCCCAGCAACATCAACAGCTGCTTCATTCCGCCAAGCAGGCGCTGCATCATCCGTTGACACACCCTGACCGGGCGCGGTTAAAACATGCCCAGTTCAAGTCTGGCCTCATCGCTCATCATTTCCCGGCTCCACGGCGGGCTGAATACAATATCGGTGTGCACTTTGTTAATTTGCGCTGCACCGAGAATCTTATTGCGCGCATCGGCGGCAATCACCTCACCCATACCGCATCCCGGAGCGGTGAGGGTCATGCGGATAGTGACCATCAGTTCGCCGGTGATCAAACGCTCGAGGCGACAGCCGTATACCAGCCCCAGATCCACGATATTGATCGGAATTTCCGGATCAAAACAGGTACGCAGCTGCTCCCAGACGAACGCTTCGATAGCCGCATCATCGACGTCTTCAGGCAGCGTCGGGCGCGGCAAAGGTTCCAACCCCAGCGCGTCTAGATTGCTGCCTTCAACCAAGTATAGCCGCCCTTCAAACCCGACGCTGACCGAGCTGCCCTTGGCCTGCATTACGCTGACCACGCTGTCTTCGCCAAGGCTTACGGTATTGCCGAAGGGGATAGCAATGGCGTCCACATCGCGTTGTAGCGGTAGCATCTGGCCTTTTCCCAGCCCGGCGATTTGCTCGATATCCATAGCGTTCCTTAACGTAGCATGCCAATCACGCGGTTAAGCGCGGCGATAAAGGTGTCCACTTCCTCGCGGGTATTATACGCCGCAAACGACGCCCGACAGGTAGCATCAACGCCAAAGTGGTTAAGCAGCGGTTGCGCACAGTGATGGCCGGTACGGATGGCAATGCCAAGTTGATCAATCAACAATCCGATATCCTGCGAGTGCGCGCCTTCCACCACAAAAGACAGCACGCCGGCCTTCTGCGGCGCCGTGCCCAAAATGCGCAGCCCGTCGATCTTGCTGATGTCCCGTGTTGCCTGACGCAGCAGCGTCTGCTCCCACTGGCCAATGGCACCAAGCCCAATGCTTTGCACCCACTCAAGCGCGCGCCCGAGTGCGATGACCTCGGCAATCGCCGGCGTGCCGGCTTCAAACTTGTGCGGAATGTCGGCAAAGGTGGAGCCGTCAAACGAGACGGTCTTGATCATTTCTCCGCCTCCCTGCCACGGCGGCATAGCGTCGAGCAGCGCGCGCTTGCCGTAAAGCACGCCTACACCCGTGGGGCCGTACACTTTATGGCCGGAAAACGCGTAAAAATCAGCATCAATGGCCTGCACATCAACCGGCTGATGGGGCACGGCTTGGGCACCGTCCACCAGAATTAATGCCCCCACCTGATGCGCCGCGGCGGCCATGTCAGCCACCGGATTCACGGTACCAAAGGCGTTGGAGACGTGGTTGACGGCCACCAGCTGCGTACGCTCGTTTAATAGCTCACGGTATGCCGTCAGATCCAGCGCGCCATCGGCATCGACAGGAATGACCTTGAGGGTAAATCCGATCTCTTGGGCCAGCATCTGCCAGGGCACGATATTGGAATGATGCTCCAGCATCGATACCAGCACCTCATCACCGGGGACGAGGTTGGTGCGCCCCCAGCTGTGGGCCACCAAATTGATAGCTTCGGTGGTGCCCCGGGTGAAGATAATCTGACGCGCATCCGGCGCGTTTAAAAAGCCTCGCACCGTTTCCCGCGTGCCTTCAAAAGCGGCGGTGGCTTCATCGGCCAGCGTATGTAGCCCGCGGTGAATATTGGCATTGTAGCGACTGTAGTAGTCGTTAAAAACCTCGATCACCGGACGCGGCGTCTGGCTGGTTGCCGCGTTATCCAGATACACCAGCGCCTTGCCGTTCACCTGGCGTTCCAGCACGGGAAAATCCTGCCGCAGCCGCGCCACGTCAAACGGCGCGGCTGCAGCGGATGCCGGCTCGACGGCGATGTGGGACATGCGGCACTCCTCTGTGATTTTGGGCAGCACACATGCCCACAGGCAGCGTGCTTTTCATTCAGCGCCGTTTCTTCGGCGGCCCCGGTTCGGCTTATCCGCTTAACAACCTATTCGCTCAACGCCGCGGCCGTTTCCACAAGGCCCGCAAGGTTGAAGCGCTCGGGCAGTTTACCCGCCACGGCCAGCTCGACTCGCTCAGCAATCGCGTCAAGCGCCACTTCATCCAGCACTTCGCCGGCGAAAGCCAGCGTCAACAGCCCACGGGCGCTTTGTTCGTCCAGTCCGCGGGTGCGCAGCACATAAATCGCTTCTTCATCAAGCCGGCCGGTGGTCGTGCCGTGGGAACACTTAACGTCGTCGGCGTAGATCTCAAGCTCGGGCTTGGCATCGATGTGTGCCCGGTCGGACAACAACAGGTTCTGGTTGCTCTGAAAGCCCTCGACCTTCTGGCTGTCGCGCTTGACGTATACCCGGCCGTTGAACACGCCGTGGGCACGGTCATCGAGAATACCTTTATAGTTCTCGTTGGAAAACGTCAGCGGTGCGTTGTGGTTAACCTTGGTGTGATTATCCACGTGCTGGCGACCCTGACCGAAAAACAGTCCGTTAAAGGTGGTTTCAGCACCCTTGCCGTTAAGATCGCTGATCAGGTCGTTGCGCACCAGCGCGCCGCCAAGGTTCAGGTTATGCGACACGTAGCGGCTATCGCGGCCTTGTTCAACGTGAATGCTGGCCACGTGATAGTCACCCAGCGGCGCTTCCTGAAGCTTGTAATGCGTCATGATCGCCCCGCGATCGAGCATCAGCTCGGCCACCGCGTTGGTGAGGTTTTTCGCATTGGCCTCACCGGTGTAGTGCTCAATGATGGTGGCTTCGCTGCGCGCCGCGGCTTCTACCAGCACGCGCGGGTGACACATGGTCGGCGCGGCGTTATCGCGCGATAGAAACTGCAGTACGATGGGCTTTTCAAGCACGCAGCCGGCGCCCAGGCGAATCACCGCGCCCTCTTCCATAAAGGCGGTATTGAGCGCGGCAAAGGCGGAAAATTCCACGCCGGTCAGACGGCCAAGCGGGCCACCCACGGCTTCGTGGTTATCTTCCAGTGCTTGGGAAAGCGGCAACACCTGTACGCCCTGGGGCAGGTTTTCCACGTCAGACAGCGCCGGCGCGTAAATGCCGTCAACGAACGTTAGACGATAGGCCTCAACCGGCAGCGTGAGCGCGGCCGCGCTTGCCGGTGAAAATTCGTTGCTTTCGGCCAACACAAAATTGCCCCGGGCAATATCACGCACGTTGGTGTATTTCCACTCTTCATCGCGGCGGGTCGGAAATCCCATCGCCTCGAAACGTGCGGCACCCGCCTGGCGGCGGGCGGCAATCCAGGTGGGTTCCGGCTCGCGCTGGCTGTTGCGCGCCTTCAATGCGTCCAGAAAGGTCAATGTCTCGCTCATGCCGCTGACTCCTCGATACCCTCATAGCCGTTTGCCTCAAGCTCTTTGGCAAGCTCGGCATCGCCGCTTTTGACGATGCGGCCATCCACCAGTACGTGCACGTAGTCGGGCACGACGTAATCCAGCAGGCGCTGATAGTGAGTGACCAGCAAAATCGCGCGCTCGGCGTTGCGCAGGCTGTTGACACCATCGGCGACGACGCGCATGGCGTCGATATCCAGGCCTGAGTCAATTTCGTCAAGCATCGCAAGCTTTGGCTGAAGCACCAGCATCTGCAGAATTTCGTTGCGCTTTTTCTCACCGCCGGAGAAACCTTCGTTCACCGCACGCTGCAGAAAGCTTGCATCCATCTTCATGTCGGCGATCTTTTCCTTGATCAGCTTCATGAACTCGGGCGCAGGAATATCGTCTTTACCGCGGGCGGCGCGCTGGGCGTTCAGCGCCGCCTTGAGCAGGTAGATATTCTTGACTCCGGGGATTTCTACCGGGTATTGAAACCCCAGCAGCAGGCCGGCTCGAGCACGCTCTTCGATTTCCATTTCCAGCACGTCCTTACCCTCGTAAAGAATCGTGCCTTGGGTAACGACATAGCCATCCTTGCCGGCAATAACGGCAGAAAGCGTGGACTTACCCGCGCCGTTGGGGCCCATGATGGCGTGGACTTCGCCGGCATTGATGGTCAGCGTCAGCCCTTTGAGAATTTCAGTGCCTTCAATCGAGACGTGCAAATCGTTAACTTCAAGCATGCTAATACCTTTTTTTTAAAAACGGTTTTTAAGAACCGTTTCTCAAACCGATAACTTGTACAGCGGAGGGCAGCAATATTGGCTGCCCCACCGCTCGGTGACAGGACCCGGCGGCACGTTAGCCGACGGCGCCTTCCAGCGTAACGTTAAGCAGTGCTTCGGCCTCGACGGCAAACTCCATCGGCAGCTCTTGGAAAACGTCCTTACAGAAACCGTTGACGATCATGCTGACGGCGTCTTCTTCGGAGATACCCCGGCTCTGGCAGTAAAACAGCTGGTCTTCGCCGATTTTCGAGGTCGTGGCCTCGTGCTCGACGGTGGCCGTGCTGTTATTGATCTCCTGATACGGGAACGTATGAGCGCCGCAGGTATCGCCAATCAGCAGCGAGTCGCACTGGGTAAAGTTACGCGCGCCCTTGGCTCGCGGGCCGATCTTGACCAGGCCACGGTAAGACTGGTCGCTCCTGCCGGCGGAAATCCCTTTTGCTACAATGTAGGAGCGGGTGCCCTCGCCGATGTGTATCATCTTGCTGCCGGTATCGGCCTGCTGGCGGCCACCCGTTACCGCGACAGAGTAAAACTCGCCGATGCTGTCTTTGCCGCGCAGCATGCAAGACGGGTATTTCCAGGTAATCGCTGAGCCGGTCTCGACCTGCGTCCAGCTAATCCGCGAACGCTCGCCGCGGCAGTCGCCACGCTTGGTGACAAAGTTGTAAATGCCGCCAACGCCGTTCTCGTCGCCGGGATACCAGTTTTGCACGGTGGAATACTTGATGTAGGCATCGTCCAGCGCGACCAGTTCGACCACCGCCGCGTGGAGCTGGTTTTCGTCGCGCATGGGCGCAGTACAGCCTTCAAGGTACGACACCTCAGCGCCGCTTTCGCAGATGATCAGCGTGCGCTCAAACTGCCCGGTGTTTTCCGCGTTAATACGAAAATAGGTGGAAAGCTCCATCGGGCACTTCACGCCCTTGGGCACAAACACAAAAGAGCCGTCGGTAAACACCGCTGAGTTAAGCGCAGCGAAGTAGTTATCGTTTTTGGGGACCACCGTGCCGAGATACTGCTTAATTATCTCGGGATACTCTTGTATTGCCTCGGAGATGGAACAAAAAATCACCCCCGCTTCGCCCAGCTCTTTTTTGAAGGTGGTAATCACCGACTCTGAATCAAACACCGCGTCCACGGCAACGCCGGCAAGGGCGGCACGTTCGTGCAGGGGAATACCGAGCTTTTCGTAGGTTTCCAGCAGCTTGGGATCCACTTCGTCCAGGCTCTGGGGGCGGTCTTCGGGGCGCTTAGGCGCGCTGAAGTAGGACATGGCCTGATAGTCGATAGGCGGGTAGTCGAGGTGCGCCCAAGACGGATGTTTCATTTTCAGCCACTGGCGGTACGCATCCAGACGCCACTCCAGCATCCACTCGGGCTCGCCTTTTCTCTGGGAAATAAAGGCGATGGTGCTCTCATCCAATCCCGGTGGAAGCGTGTCACTTTCAATATCGGTAACAAAACCGTCCTTGTACTCGCGACGAACCAACTGTTCCATTTCTTCAGTTGCCATTGGTCATACCCTCCGGGCAGTTGGGCGGCGAGGCCTGCTCGCCTATAACATAAATGAAGGCGGCTTAAGCCGTGGCCGCCGATAAGCTGATACTTTGAATGGGCAGGCGTACCGGCAGTTTGAGCGGTGCGGTATCGGCCAGGTGCGCAAGCGTAACGCTTTCTAGCAGCGTGCGTATGGCAAGCGAGACCCGCTGCCAGTTGTCGGCCACGCTGCAGGTATCTACCAACTCGCAGTCGCCTTCGGCTTGGCTGCACTCGGTCATCGCGACGGGGCCTTCAATGGCCGAGATAATCTCGGCGGCGCTAATTTGCGAGGCCGGACGCGCCAGCTGATAGCCCCCTAGAGCACCGCGCAGCGAGGTCAACAGCCCGGCACGCACTAGCATTTTGAGCGTTTTTTTCACCGTTGGCACTGGCAGCTTGACCGCGTCGGCAAGATCGGCGGCCGCGTGCGGCGTATCCGGATGGCGAGCAATCTGCGCCATTACCACGGCAGCGTAGTCGGTCAGCCGCGAAAGCTTGAGCATAGCGTCTTCCCCGTTCACCAGAGGTAGGTTAGCCACCGCTGGCATCTAATTGGGGACCATTTTAGTCCTATATGATCGGGTTGTGAAGCCTTGAAACAAAATACGCTGAAGTCATGCCGACTTAGCAGCATGTTCGACGTACTTAACAACGCAAACGACAATCGATTTCATTTATAGATCCTGAGCCGCCCTCCCTTTATGCGATAAAAAGCCCGCCGGCACAGGGTGCAAGCGGGCTCTAGGTGATCACACCGTATGGGCGAGCACAAATACTTTTCAGGCGCAGCTTAGGTGCGTTGGTAGGTACCGATCAACCGGCTCATGCCCAGCAGGTGCGGCTCCACTTCTTTCAACAGCTCCACAAGCGTCAGCCCGCCGGGCAATGAGGTGTGGCAATCAAGCGCCAGCACCCAGAAATAATAGTGGTGCTTGCCGTGGCCTTCCGGCGGCATCGGGCCTTTGTATCCCGTATGACCGCCATCGTTGTTCCCGGCGGTACCCACTGCCGTATTTTCTTCAAGCGACAGCGTCTCGGCCGGCAGGTTGTAAAGCGTCCAGTGCACAAAGCCATAGGTGCCGTGCTGAATCAGCGGCGCATCCGGGTCGTGGCAGATAACAGCAAACCCTTGAGTGCCTTCCGGTGGGTTTTCCCAAGCAAGCGCCGGCGACACATCATCACCTTCGCCGGAGTGCTTTTCGGGAATCGTGCGATGATACTCAAACGCGGGGCTTGTCACCTTAAGCGCTGACGGGGCAAATGCCATATCCATCTCCTTGCTGTCGCGTGGTGTCACCGGCGCCGGTAAAAGGCGCGGGTGACGATTACCCTTACCGTAACGACAAGCCCCGCTGGCGGCAAGATGCACCCGCGGGGCTTGATCTCTTCCACGTTAGCTAAGCGTGTCTTTCGATGCTATTTAAGCCGCTCAAACACCGTGGCCACACCTTGGCCCATGCCAATACACATGGTGGCAAGCCCAAACGTGGTATCGCGGTTTTGCATCACGTTCAAAAGCGTGGTGGCAATCCGTGCGCCCGAGCAACCCAGCGGATGGCCTAGCGCAATCGCGCCGCCATTCAGGTTGACCTTGTCATCCATCGCGTCGAGGAAGCCGAGGTCTTTCAGGACCGGCAGCCCCTGGGCGGCAAAGGCTTCGTTGAGCTCAACGGTTTGAATATCGTTGGCGGTCAGCCCCGCCGCCTTCAGCGCCTTCTGGCTAGCGGGCACCGGGCCATAGCCCATGATCGAGGCGTCACAGCCGGCCACGCCGGTGGATACCACCTTGGCCATCGGCTCAAGCCCGAGCGCCTGGGCGCGCTCGTAGCTCATCACCGCCATGGCCGATGCACCCACCGACAGCGCCGAGGACGTACCCGCGGTGACCGTGCCGTTGCGCGGGTCAAATGCGGGCTTGAGCTTGGCCATATCGGCAAGGTTGGCGCCGGCGCGGATCACTTCATCATTTTTGATCAGCGCCTTAACGCCGCCGGCGTCGTGACCTTCAATGCCGATAATTTCGTTATCAAAAAGCCCTTGTTCCATGGCCGCCTGCGCCCGCTGATGGGAGCGCACACCGAACTTGTCCTGATCTTCACGGGTGATGCCGTTCATCTTGCCCAGCAGTTCGGCGGTCAGTCCCATCATCATAGCCGCTTTGGCGGCGTATTTGCTGGCGGCAGGGTTAACGTCCACGCCGTGAGCCATGGGCACGTGCTCCATGTGTTCGACCCCGCCGATCAGATAAAAATCGCCCATGCCGGCCTTGATGTTGGCACTGGCGATATGCAGCGCGGTCATCGACGAGCCGCACAGGCGGTTGACCGTTTGTGCCGGCACGCTGCGCGGAATCCCGGTCATGATCGCCGCGTTGCGGGCGATGTTCATCGACTGCTCAAGGGTCTGGTTAACGCAGCCCCAAATCACGTCGTCCACCTCGGCCGGATCAAGATTAGGGTTGCGGTCAAACAGCGCCTGCATGGTGGCAGCCGACAGGTTTTCTGCGCGGACGTGGCGAAACGCGCCGTTTTTGGCCTTCGCCATGGGGGTGCGTACGGCGTCGACCACCACGATATCTCTCGGATTTAAACTCATCTGTCTCTCCTTTGCGCGGTGGCTTACTCGGCGGCGTAAAAGCGGGCGTTGGTTTGCGCCATTTGGCGCAGCTTTTCGGTCGGCGCGTAAAGCGGCCCCAGCTCGTCGGCCAGGGTATCGGCCAGTTTGACGAACTCGGCCACGCCCAGCGCGTCAATGTAGCGCAGCGCACCGCCGCGGAAGGGCGGAAAACCGATGCCGTAAATCAGCGCCATATCGGCCTCTGCTGGAGAGTCGACTATGCCGTCTTCCAGGCAGCGCACGGTTTCCAGGCACAGCGGCACCATCATGCGAGCGATGATGTCGTCGTCGGAGAACTCACGCTTCTCGCCGACCACGTCTTGCAGCAGCGTATAGACCGCCGCGTCGCTGACCTTTTTCGGCTTGCCCTTCTTGTCTTCCTCGTAGGCGTAGAAGCCTTTGGCGTTTTTCTGCCCGAGGCGATCGTTGTCAAACATGACCTGAATGGCGGTTTTGGTATCACGCGCCATACGCTCGGGGAAGCCTTCGGCCATAACCTCATTGGCGTGCACGGCGGTGTCCATGCCCACAACGTCGAGCAGGTACGCCGGCCCCATCGGCCAGCCAAACTTTTCCATCACCTTATCAACGCGCTGGAAGTCAGCCCCCTGCTCTACGAGGAAGCTAAAGCCGCCGAAATACGGGAACAGCACGCGGTTGACCAGAAAGCCGGGGCAGTCGTTGACTACAATCGGCGTTTTACCCATCGCCTGGGCATAGGCGACGGTGGCGGCCACGGCAGCGTCGGAAGTTTTTTCACCGCGGATGACTTCCACCAGCGGCATACGATGCACGGGATTGAAAAAGTGCATGCCGCAAAAGTTTTCCGGACGTTTCAGGTTCTGCGCCAAGCGACTGATCGAAATCGTCGAGGTATTGGAGGTTAAAATCGTACCAGTGCCCACCTGCTCTTCCACTTCAGCCAGCACCGCGCCTTTCACCTTGGGGTTTTCCACTACGGCTTCAACGACCAGATCAACATTGCCAAAGTCGCCGTAGGACAGCGTCGGGCGGATATTGCTGAGCTGTTCCGCCATCTGCTCAACCGTGAGCTTTTTACGCTCGATCTGCTTGGTAAACAGCTTGCGCGCCTCTTTCAGACCAAGCTCGATGGCGTCGCCCTGAATGTCCTTCATGATAATCGGCGTACCCTTGGAGGCGCTCTGGTAAGCGATACCCCCGCCCATAATGCCGGCGCCCAGTACCGCCGTCTGCGCGACTTTTTCCGCCTGTTTGGCGTAGCTACCGGCCTTTTTCTTCACCACCTGATCGTTCATGAACAGGCCGACCAGGTTAAACGCCACGTCGCTGAGGGCCAGTTTGGCAAAGCTCTGCGCTTCGATGCGCTGGGCGCGGGCGCGTTCTTCGCCGGCGCCTTTCTGGATAACGCGAATCGCCTCGACCGGCGCCGGGTAGTTCGGACCGGCCTTGCCGGCAACAAAGCCCTTGGCGGTTTCAAACGCCATCATCTGCTCGATGGCGTTGAGTTTGAGCGGGCCTTTTTTCTCGGCGCGACGGGGGGCTATGTCAAGATCGCCGGCGTTAGCGCGATCCAGCAACGTGCGCGCGGCGGCCATCAGCTCAGCGCTGGGCACAACGGCGTCCACCGCCCCCATCTTCAACGCAACATCGGCGCGGTTTTGCGTGCCGCCGGCAATCCACTCGATGGCGTTATCGGCACCGATCAGGCGCGGCAGGCGTACGCAGCCGCCCCAGCCGGGGACAATGCCTAGCTGGGTTTCGGGCAGGCCGATTTTGGCGCTGTCAGCCATCACGCGAAAGTCAGCGGTGAGCAGGACTTCGCAGCCGCCGCCCAGCGCCAGACCGTTAATGGCGGCAACGGTGGGAAAGGGTAAATCTTCGATCGCGTTGAAGATGTCGTGAACCTTGAGGTTCATGTCGACCAGGTAGTCTTCGCCTTTATCAAAGAGGCCGTGAAACTCGGTGATATCCGCACCGACGATAAACGCCTCTTTGCCGCTGGCAAGAATCAGCCCCTGCAGGCCGCTTTCGGCTTGCAGCGCGGCCACCGCCTCGCCAAGCTCGGCCACCGTCTTGCTTGAAAGCGTATTGACGGACTCGCCCTGCGCATCAAAAGTGAGGGTTGCGATGTCGTCATCGCCGCGCGCCACCGTAATGGCATTACCTTGATAGATCATCCGCGCTGCTCCACAAAGTCATATTCATACGATCGTTTGATCGGATAAGCTTGGTTGAGATGGTAAGTGACGTCAAGCCTCGACCTTAGGCTAACTCATAGCCCCTAAAGCATGCCCCTTGGGACATACCTCTTGGGACACGCCGCTGACCGTAACGTTTTCACCGGAATGGCGTCTGTGCTGATAGTATGCTTTTTTGCAATCCCCGGGCAGCCTTACCATGCACGCTATTCTCACGCCTCAACGTATCGCCAGACTGCAAGCATTCGCCGAATCGCTCGTGGCGCGCCTGAAGCCATGGAGCTGGCTATGGCCGCCCATCGCGTTTGGCGCAGGCCTCGGCAGCTTTTTCCTGGTCGAGCGCCAGCAATGGCTGGGCGCGGCACTGGCGCTGGGGCTGTTGCTGGCGTGGTTTTTTCTGCTCTCGGAAAGCCTGATCGGGCGATTTCTGGCTAGCCGCGGCTACCCCACGCTACCCCGCGGCATCAGCACTTTCATTGCCCAGATGATTCATCAGGAAACGCTGTTTTTCACGCTGCCGTTTGTGCTCGCTACCACCGTCTGGAACAGTGGGCAGAGCATTTATGCCCTGCTGGTCATGGGCATGGCGGTGCTGTCGATTGCCGACCCGCTGTATTACGGCATCGCCGGACGTTTTCGCAGCGTGTATTTTATTTTCCACGCCCACTGCGTGTTTCTCGTGGTGCTGGTCACGCTGCCCATCATGCTCCACCTGACCACCGATGAAAGCCTGCTACTGGCCCTTGGGGCAACGCTGCTGGCGGCAATTCCCAGCTTTCTGCACCTACTGAAGCAGCGCTCACCGGGGCGCTGGCTAGCCTTTTTTGCCATTGCCCTATTGCTTGCGCTGGGGGGATTTATGGGACGGATCTGGGTACCGCCGGTCAGCCTGTGGATGACCGGTAGCGCCCTTTCACCGGCGCTGGATATTCAACGGCGGGCTCCCCAGGGGAGCATCGCCCTGACCCCCGACGCCCTGCAAGCCCAAGGGCTTTACGTGTACACCGCCATTCGTGCGCCACGCGGCCTGAGCGAAACCATCACCCACGTCTGGTATCAAAACGGGGAGCGCCTTGACCGCATTGCGCTGGATATTTCCGGCGGGCGCGAGCAGGGCTATCGCGCCTGGAGCCACAAGGAAAACTTCCCCGACGATCCGCGTGGCGACTGGCGGGTGGATATCATGACCGCCGGTGGCCAGCGCCTCGGGCTACTGCGCTTTCACGTCAACGATGATCCTGACCGCGCCACCCAGGCGGATAGCCATATTCGTCCGGCCGGTATCAGCCGGCTACACCTGCGCCGGTTTATTCCTGGCCAGTCCCATAACGCGCCCTAGCTTTACCTTGCATTTCATCACCCTCACGATGACAATTCTCACGATCGTTTCTGTTTAGGTAGTTTGGCACCCATGGCTACGTCTCTTGGTTTTCGCATTGCCCGCCTCCCCCATCTCTGGCGCTCCATTCTGGACCGTCGCCTGGCGCCTTTGGGGCTGACCCAGACCCGCTGGGTCACGCTGTATCATCTCTGGCGAATGGGCGACGGCCAGCCACAGTGTGACTTGGCTCGCGCCATCGGCGTTGAAGCACCGTCGCTTGTACGCACGCTTGGCCAGCTTGAGGATCAGGGCCTGATCGAACGGCACGCCTGCGAAAGCGATCGGCGTACCAAGCGCCTGTATCTGACCGCCGAGGCCATGCCGCTGCTAAAAGACATCGGCCGCGTCGCCGATGAGGCGCGTCAGGAGATGCTGGCCGGCCTGAGCGAAGACGATATCGAGCAGCTTGACCGCTGGCTAGCCGTTATCGAGAACAACGGGCTCACGCTGCAGGAACGCGACCAGACCGACGCAGCGTGCGATTAACGCGATTTAGTGGCAACGTTCGGCGTCGCTAACGGTTTGACACGGGGCCGGTCGGCGTAGCCGCTCAGAGTATCGCGAAGTGTGGCGGCCGCCTCGACGCAAGGTGCAAAACGCTCGGCGGTGCCTGACTCCAACCACCAAAGCGTCAGCGCTACCTCACTTGACTGTACCATCAACACGTCGTCGGGCAGCAGCGCCACCAACGCCTCTAGCTGCACCTTTGCCGCCTCTGGGAGCGGGCGCAGCGGCGCAATACGAAAGCGCCAGCCGTCGGTATAGCGGGCCAGCGCAGCACTGGCGACGGCGTCACGCACCAGCACAAAATCCGGCCCCGGATACTCGCCCGGGTAGCGCAACCGATAGGCCGGCATTTTTCCCTTGACCCCATGCAGTGGCACCTCTTGCCTTGCCACCTCAACGCCTTTGCTGCGTGCCATCGCGCGCAGCTGCGTGTGCCTTCGCTGGCGCGGGCTTGGCTTGAGCCACATGACCGGTGATATCACCATCATCAAGATCACCACCATGATTACCCATTTCATGCTCTCGCCCCTTTTTTTGTGCCTAAGTTCAAGGTTGTGCTTAAGTTCAGGTTTCTGAATTCAGAGTGTAAAACCCGCGCGCAAGCCATTGTTAATCTGCACCGCTCGGCCTAAAGTAAAGGCAGGGACGTTGCCTTTTACGCATCACTATTTACCACGGCGGAGGGATAACATGAGCTATCACCATATTCTGGTGGCGGTTGATTTGACCAAGGACTCGCACAAGGTGCTCGAACGCGCGATGATCATTGCCGAGCGTAACGACCATGCCAAGATTTCGATCATGCATACCCTGGAACCACTGGGTTTCGCCTACGGCGGCGATATCCCCATGGACTTGACCAGCATCCAGGACCAGCTGGATGATCATGCGAAAAAACGCCTGGGTGAGATTGCCTCACCGCATGTAGCCGAGGGCAACCAACACGTAGTGGTGGGCATGCCAAATACGGAAATCCACCGTTTTTCTGCCGACAACGAAGTCGACCTGATCGTGGTGGGCTCTCACGGCCGCCACGGCTTTGCCCTGCTGCTGGGCTCCACCTCCACTGGCGTACTGCACGGCGCGCAATGCGATGTGCTCGCCGTTCGCGTGGGTAAAAAAGGCGAAGAAAGCGACGAATAATGCCGTAAGGCCAATACCAAAAGGCGCCCTAGGGCGCCTTTTTACGTCAACGATAAAACAGTAGCCGAAGGTCGGTACTATTTCCCAGTGCTATGCCCCATCCGTCATCGCCTCAAGCTCCATCCAGCGCTCCATCACCGCGTCTAGCGCCTCTTGGGCATCGCTAAGCTCCTTGAGCTTGGCCGTTACCATGTCGGCCGGCTGCTGGTAAAACGCCGGATCGCCGGTCGTTTTTTCAAGCGTTTCGACCTGCTGTTCCAGCCTTTCTATATCAGCCGGCAGGCTATCCAGCTCACGCTGCAACTTATAGGAAAGCTTGACGCTTTTTTTCGTTGGAGCAACGGGTTTTTCTGCCGGGGCGGGCGCGGCCGCTTGGGTCGGTTCGGTCTGCTGGCGCGCCGCGCCTTCCCAGGGCGCCGGTGGCAGCGTGCCGCCCTGGTGTACCCAGTCGGTATAGCCACCTACGTACTCGCGCACCAGCCCTTCACCTTCAAACGCCAACACGCTGGTCACCACGTTATCCATGAACGTCCGGTCGTGAGATACCAACAGTAAGGTGCCGTCGAAATCCAGCAGCAGCTCTTCAAGGAGCTCCAGCGTTTCCATATCCAGATCGTTGGTCGGCTCATCGAGCACCAGCACGTTGGCCGGCTGGGTGAATAGCTTGGCCAACAGCAGGCGGTTGGATTCGCCACCGGACAGCGCTCTCGCCGGCTGACGCACCCGTTCCGGTGTGAACAGGAAGTCTTGCAGATAGCTCATCACATGGCGGTCTTTACCCCCCACAGAGACATGGTCACTGCCCTGCGCTACGTTATCGTAAACGGTTTTCTCAAGCTCCAGACCGGCGCGCAGCTGGTCAAAGTAGGCTACGTTGAGGTTGGTACCCAGCCGCACGTCACCTTCCGTCGGCTCAAGCTCGCCCAGCATGATTTTCAGCAGTGTCGTCTTGCCCGCGCCGTTACGTCCCAAAAAGCCGATGCGGTCGCCGCGCTGCACTTCGATATTGAAATCATCGATGACTGTCTCATCGCCAAAGCGCTGGGTCAGATGCTTAAGCTCGACCACTCGCTTGCCGGTGCGCTCGCCTCTATCTACGTTCAGATTGGCCGTGCCCTGGCGTTCGCGACGCTGTCCGCGATCGGCACGCATTTGCTCAAGCGCCCGCACGCGGCCTTCGTTACGAGTACGACGCGCCTTGACCCCCTGGCGTATCCAAGCCTCTTCTTGAGCAAGCTTTTTATCGAACACGGCGTGTTCCCGCGCCTCCACTTCCAGTTCGTGCTGTTTGCGCTCCTGGTAAGCGGCATAGCTGCCGGGATAGCGCCCCAGTTTGCCACGATCAAGTTCTAGCACATGGGTAGCTAGCCGGGATAAAAACGCACGGTCGTGGGTAATCAGTAACACCGCGCCGTTAAAGGCCAGCAACTGTTCTTCAAGCCAGGCGATGGTATCCAGGTCCAGGTGGTTGGTCGGCTCATCAAGCAGCAGCAGATCGGGCTCGGCCACCAGCGCGCGCGCCAGCGCCACGCGCCGGCGCCAGCCGCCGGACAGCGCGTTCATCTCGGCGTCCGGCGGCAGACCCAGACGCGTAAGTATGACGTCGATACGCTGATGAAATAACCAGCCGTCAATCGCCTCGATCCGGGTTTGCAGGATCGCCATACGGTCCATGTCGGGGTCAGCGTCAGTGATCAGATGATGGTATTCCGACAATAGCTCACCGGCTTCCGGCAGGCCTTGTGCCACCATGTCAAAAATCGTCATGCCCGACGATTCCGGAAGCTCCTGAGCCAGCACGCCAATTTTAAGCCCCGGCGCGCGCCAGATAACGCCGTCGTCAGGCTGAATCTCGCCGGAGACTAGCTTCAAAAGCGTCGACTTACCCGTGCCGTTACGCCCGACCAGCGCCAACCGCTCGCCTTTTTCTATCGTCAGGTCGGCGTTATCCAACAGGACATGGGTGCCGTAAGCCAGCTGTAGCTGTTCAAGTCGTAACAAGGTCACGCGGTTTCCTCCTCCAATGCGGGGCGCATAGTGTAACTCATGCGGCTGCCTAGGTGGTGCCTCTCGCCGAGGCGAATGCCAAGCGTTACACTACGCCACTTTTGATACATCATGGTTTTCGCTCACGTGGTTAGCCTGCGGTTTGAGCGCTTGATGTCTCTCACTAACGCTTGCACAGGAGCCTTGTGTGGCAAACGCCCCTTTTGATGATGTGTTACCCGATGCATTGCAGTTTCGTGCGCCGTCGCCGCTGGTGGATATTGGCGCCAACCTGACCCACCAAAGCTTTCACCGCGACCTTGACGCGGTGCTTGATCGCGCTCGCGCCGCAAACGTCACCACGCTTATTCTGACCGGCACGGATCTGGCCCACGCCGAACAGGCGGCAGCACTTGCCGAGCGCCACCCGGGACTTTATGCCACCGCCGGCGTTCACCCTCACGATGCCAGCGGCTGGACCCCGACGCTTGCGCGGCAAATGGCCACGCTTTATGACCACCCCAAGGTAGTGGCCGTGGGCGAGTGCGGACTGGATTTTAATCGCAACTTTTCCACCCCCGCCGAGCAAGAACACGCCTTTGAGGCCCAGCTGGCGCTTGCCGCACAAAGCGGCCTGCCGCTTTTTTTACACGAACGCGACGCCGGCCCGCGCATGCGCGATATGCTGAAAAGCTGGCGCGACGATATTAGCCAGGCGGTTATTCACTGTTTCACCGCCGATAAAGACACGCTTTACGGCTATCTCGACTTGGACCTGCACATCGGCCTAACCGGCTGGCTGTGCGACGAACGCCGCGGCCACCACTTGCGCCCGCTGGTCAGCGAGATACCGCTGAACCGCCTGATGGTGGAAACCGACTGCCCTTACCTGCTGCCACGCAACCTGCCGGCCAAGCTCAAGGGGCGGCGCCATGAGCCGGCGCTGATGCCGTGGATTGTGCGTGAGATTGCCCATTGGCGCGGCATCAGCGATGCCGAGCTGAGCGCGGCCACCACTCAGACCGCCGTTGATTTTTTTCGCCTGCCGGCCACCACAGAAAGCCTGCAGGCCACTGGAGATACCCATGAGTGACATACCGGGTTTTATCGCGATTGAAACCGGCGACGACGAAGGCCTGCCGCTAGCTATCGCCTGGTCGCGTACCGATGGGAGCATCAAGCACACCCTGATTCAACCCGACGACAGCTGGATTAATGATGAATCCAACGCTATGGGCGAATACAGCATCGAGGAGCTGGAAAGCCTCGGCGTCAGCCCGCTTGACGTTATCCGCGAGCTGGAAAACGACCACTTCAGCGCGACGCTCTACACCAACGACAGCGGCGAAGACGAACGCGCCTTAACGCGCCTTTTTGACACCTACGGACTCGACCCGTTTGTGGAGCTGGCGCCGGCTGAAGTGCTTTACGACAGCCTAAGCCCCAGCGAATGGCAACGCAGCCGCAGCGAGATGTTCAGCGAGCTGGGACTTGAACCCATGCGCCCCGAACATGAAGTCGAGGTCATGCTGAACGTTCATCAGCGCATTCACACGCCTTAATCCCCCGGCACGCGCTTAGGCATCAGAAAGCATCTGACGCCCGGCAATGCAGGCCTGTTCAAGCGTTGCCGGCGTCTGGTAGTAGTGATACAGGGCTTCGCGAAACGCCCCGGCGCGTAGCGGCATACCATCCTTCACGTAGCACTCGGCTCGCGTGCGCACCGTCTCGGCAAAGGCGTGACGATCAACGTCGGCATCACCGCCCAAATTGTCCACACTGACGCGAAACTCGCGCTCGCAGGCCGCGGCAAACAATGACTCAAGCGCCTGCGGCGCGATTTCGGCCTGTTCAAACGCGCGCTGCTGCTCGGCGTTTCGCCCGTCAGGCAGATACCAGTAGCCGTAGTCTTCACACCGGCGACGCGCCTCGCCGGCAATGCACCAGTGGCTGATCTCATGCAGCGCGCTGGCGTAAAAACCGTGGGCAAAAATCACCTGATGATACGGTGTCTCGTCACTCGCCGGTCTATACAGCGGCTCATCATCGCCACGAATCAAACGAGTTTTATACGTCCGTTCAAACACACCGTCGAACAGCGCAATAATATCCTCGAGTTTAAAGCGCCCTTCATGCGCCACGCTTGCTACTGATTCCACATCGGCTCCTTTGGTGTAATGCCATGAGTATAACGTCGCTGACCGGCCACGCTAAACGACGCTGACAAACGACGCGCGCGACACGTCAGGCTGCTAACATAGCGTGGCGTAGCGACTGCTCTTTACGGCAGATACTCTATTACCCCCCATGATATACAGGAGGCCTTTTGAGTCGTATCGCTCATCGGCTAAAAACACATTATTGGCCCGAAACCCGCCTGCTGGTGCGTCTGGCGCTGCCTATTTGCGGCGCACAACTCGCACAGGCCGGTATGAGCGTGGTTGACGTGATGATGACCGGCCGCCAAAGCGCTACCGCACTGGCTGCCGTCTCGGTCGGCTCTAGCCTGTGGATGCCGCTGATGCTGTTCATGACCGGCACGCTGATGGGCATCACGCCGATCGTGGCACAGCTGCTGGGCGGCCAGCGCCACGACGAAATTCGCCCGGCGGTACACCAGGCGCTGTGGGTGGCATTGCTGCTGGGCGTCATATCCGCCGGACTTCTGTGGTTTGCAGTGATGCCGGTGTTCGAGCTGATGAGCGCCCCGCCGGACGTCGCCCGGGCGTCGTCCGCCTATCTGGCCGCCCTCGCCTTTGGCATGCCGGGCGTTGCCTTGTTTCAAGCGCTGCGCGCGTTTTCCGACGGCATGAATCATACGCGCCCGGCACTATGGATTAGCCTTATCGGACTGGGCGTGAATATTCCCAGCAACTATCTGCTAATTTATGGCGGCGACGGTCTGGTGGAGTTATTCGGCACCTGGATGCCTGGCTTTATCCAGCGCCTGCCCGCACTTGGGGCCTTTGGCTGCGGCATTGCCACGGCGCTTTCGATGTGGACCATGGCGCTTTCGATGGCGCTCTACACGCGCCGCGGCCGGACGTATGGGCTGATTAACCTGTGGCAGCGGATCACTTGGCCACAGTGGAACGGCCTGCGCGAGCTAACGGTCGTTGGCTTGCCGATCGGCATCGCCATTTTTGTCGAAGTGACGCTGTTTACGCTAATCGCCCTGTTTATCGCGAGCCTGGGCGAAATCACCGTTGCCGCGCACCAGGTCGCGTTCAACTATACCGGCATTTTATTCATGCTGCCCCTGTCGCTGAGCATGGCACTGACCGTTCGTGTGGGTAATACCCTGGGTCAGGCACGCCCTGATAGGGCGCAACTGGTGGTGTGGAACGGCATTGCAATCAGCCTGGTGACCGCTGCCATCAACAGCACGCTATTGTGGTTCAGCGGCAAATGGGTGATCTCGCTTTATACCGACAACCAGGACATACAGCATTTGGCTGCCTCGCTGCTCGCTTTAGCGGTATTTTATCAGGTATCGGATTCGCTGCAGGCCAACCTGGCCGGCGCCTTGCGCGGCTATAAAGATACCCGCATCGTAATGGTAATTACCGTGCTGTCTTACTGGTGCGTAGGGCTTGGTGGCGGACACTGGCTGGGCACGCAGGGCATCGGTTCGCTTGTCGCCCCGTTTGGCGTTCACGGCTACTGGCTGGGCCTGATTGCGGGACTGAGCACCGCCGCCCTGCTGCTGGGCTGGCGGCTGCACTACATTAGCGCCAAAACACAGCGGCTGGCCTCGCCGGCGCCATGAGCAAGCGCTGGCGATACACCATGCGGCGTTGGCGTGTCAAACGGTGCATATCGGCACTCGTCATCTGCCTGATCGGCAGTATGTTGCTGTCAGGCTGCGGCGATTCAGATGCCGAGCGTTACTGGCAGGATTATCATCACACGCTTGCAAGCGCTCTAGCGCTTGACCCCATCCCGCGCGACGCCCCGGGCAATATCGGGGCCTTTCCCGAACGCCGTGCGCGCTTGTTCGATATCCCCGAGATTCGCCAAGGGTTTCTCGGCATCTACGCGCTGCGCGAATGCCGGATTACGGCGCTCGTCGCGGCGCACAACAACCAGCTCGGGCGCGTCGCCCCACCGAGTCAGCAGTGGCTTTATGAGCGCGAACTATGGCAGCGCCTGAGCGGCTGCTGGAACACCGCGGTGCCAGAAGGACTTGCTGCCGGTGATCGACAGCGCCTGCGCAGGCTTACGCTCACCAAGACGCAGCAGCTGCCCTACGTCAGCTGGAACGCGCTGTTTGATTCAAACGAATGGGAAAAAAGCTTCGCCCGGGCGAGCCGGCCGGTCGACTTCACTCGTGTGGATATTCACCCCTCGATTGAGGCCGTCAATTATCTGCAGCAAATGGTACGTCACCAGTTCAGCCGCACATGGGAGCAGGATTCCGCCAAGCTGGAGCAACAGCTCAAAACGCTGCGCAAGCGTCCGTTAACCGCACAGACACTGCGCACGCTGATGCTTGCCACCCAGCGCTTGAATGAAGCAACCGCCGCGCTGAATACCGCCTCACCCACTCGCTGCCTGCCGGTGTGGCCGCCCGGCTACATCACGACCACACGCCACAGCGCCAAGCGCTGGCTTACCGCAGTCGATGCCTTATTTGATAGCCTTCCAGTCTCCTCCCCCAGAGCCATACGCACCTATCGCAAGCGCTGGTTATCGCTCGATAATCCACGCGCCCCCTGGCAAGCTTTTCAAGCAACGCTTATAAAGCATCATGCCGCGCGCTTGCGCTTTCGCCTGTGCCGTAACGAGTAAAGCGGCTGCGAAAAGTCGAGCAACACTTAACCTTCTTACCAAGCTGTGCTATTGGTGAAGGAGAGGCAAACTAAACGATTGACATCAGTCATAACAAGCAGCATCTTGCTAATATCGAGACCATGCAGCATCAGGAGGGTTATCATGGGCGCATCCTTGTCACCCCGCTCTGCCCAGGTCATCGATCTGGACACTGTACGTCAGCGCCACCGGGCGCAACAGCAGCTGGTCCGCCTTGCCCCTGAGCTTGACGGGCTGGAAATGCTGTATCAACTCGAGGCCAACGCGGACACCTGTTACAGCATTCCCCTTCTGGCCTGGGGGCTCAACCAAGACGGCAGCGTTGTCGGGCTGGTGCCCTGGATGGCAACGCTAACCCCTTGCCAACGCATCGACAGCCAGGAAAACGGGTACTTTATCGGCTACCGCGATCCGGAAACCGAAGAAATCTTTACCGCCCCACCCGAGCACAAACATGACGAGCTGCTTGCCGCCGCCGAGTACTTTGACTACGAAGCGTCCCACGGCATTACGCTTATCCAGCAGCTACCCGACACTCAGGGAACTCATGCGCTATGCATGAACACCCCGGACGGGCCTTGGCAGATGAAGCCCGTGCACGGCTGGTCACTGTACAGCGATGGCAGCATTGACGCGCTGCTCGCCGATGAAGAGCAGGTGATGATGACCCCAGTGCTGCTCGGCGACGACTGCCTGTACAGCGCACGCGCACGTCATCCGCGGCTGTACTTTTTTCAGCGACAGATCGCCCACCGCATTCTGGAGGAGGACCCGGCCACGCTTGAAGCGCTGTCTTTGATGGTCATGCCGTCGTTGTAGCCGTTGGTACGAGCTCGCTCAGGATGCCAGACGAATAAAGTACCGGTAAGACTCCTCGGCTGTGTGCTGCTCTACCAGCTCATGGCCGAGGAACTGGCAGAACTTCGGCACATCGCGAGTAGTGGCAGGATCGGTCGCGATGACCTGCAACATGTCACCCGGCGCCATATCCCGCACTTTGTTATGCATCAACATAATGGGCTCAGGGCAATACAGTCCGCTGGTGTCCAGCAGAGCATCATAGTCGGGTAAAGTTTCCACTTGATTCGCCATTGGGGCCTCGTTCAAGAAAAAAGCATGATCCAGATTAATACTGAGCGACACATCATGCCGGAGCTTGAATAAAAGTACGCATAGGCCGCGGCTATGCAGCGCGTCTTGTCTACCGGCTATTCATCAGCCGCACATGCACCGTCACTTCTTCGCGATCGTGATATAGGTGGCGACACGTAACAGTGGCGTTAACGCCTGCCTGATCCAGCGCATGCTCAAGCCCGCTCAAGCCGCGCTGCACCTCTTGCCAACGTTTTTTCATCGGCAGCTTCAGGTTAAATACCGCCTCACGGCACCAGCCACGCACCAGCCAACGCTCCATCATGGCAAGCACACGCGCAGGCTTATCCACAATATCGCATACCAGCCAGTCAAGGCGCTGGGGCGGCTCCCAAATAAAACCGTCTTCAGCCAGATGGTCGACCTGCCCCGTCGCCATTAGTGCCTTATCCATGGGGCCGTTATCAATGGCATACACATGCATGCCGCGCTGTACAAGCTGCCATGTCCAACCCCCAGGAGCCGCTCCCAGATCAGCAGCCTGCATACCCTCCGCCAGCCGAACGTCCCATTCATCACGCGGCACAAACTCGTGCCAGGCCTCCTCCAGCTTCAGCGTCGAGCGGCTCGGCGCACGCGCAGGAAAACGCAGCCGCCGAATACCGCCAACAAGCTCGCTGCGGTTGCCGGGGAAACTCATCCCCAGTTGCACCTGATCGCCTGACAGCCACAACAGGTGCAAACGCCTTCCACCGGCTTTGCGCCGCAGTGCACCGTTTTTTTTCAACGTGTTTTGCAGAGGACGCGTCAGCGCTTTTGCCAGCCGACCCAGCGACTTTCCCTCATTGGTATCCGGCGTTTCATGCCAGATACTCTCAAAGTTCCAGCCGGCTTCAACCACCTGTCTGGCAATAGCACCGAGCCGATCCTCCCGCGAAAGCGTAAGCGTCGGCAGAGCCACAAGGCTCTGCCGTGCAAAAATCAGCCGGGTAAAAGGCACCGCGCGCTGCAGGACGTTAATTGTCTCGCCGTCTGTACGCGCCACACTCGCCCAGCCCTCACCCGCGTGACCCTGTACGCAGGCATCGCACCGTGCAGCATAATGCTCAAGCTCTGCCAGTGCATCGCGCTCAAAACCTTGTCGGCAGTAAACCAGCCACGTTGCCGGAACCATCTGACTCACCTGGACACCTCACGTGTCATAACAAAATAATGCGGCATTCTAGCATGCTAACGGCGCCTGCCCCGCAAACGCGTTTCGCTTAAAAAACCCATATTGGCATCTACAAAATCGGGGACGACCCACTGCTGCGTCGCTTTTATTTTAACGGTGCTCACGTAACATCGGACACACACGCATAGGGTATGCACTAATCGCATATTATGATCTAATAGAGCGCTTTCTTCATCTGCACACTCATCAACGAACAAGGTACAAACACCATGCCCGAGGCACAGGACACCACCAGCCATCTTGAAACTTATGTACACGACACTCTGACTAGCCTGAAGCACAGCAGCCCGGCGCAAACCGAGTTTTATCAGGCGGCCGAAGAAGTGCTCGAATGCCTGCGCCCGCTGTTCAAGCGCTGCCCGCACTACCTTGAGCACAACATCATCGAGCGTATCGTAGAGCCCGAACGCCAGATCATGTTCCGTATCTGCTGGGTAGATGACAACGGCAAGGCACAGGTCAATAAGGGATACCGCGTACAGTTCAACTCAGCGCTAGGGCCGTATAAGGGCGGCCTGCGTTTTCACTCAAGCGTCACGTCCGGCACCATCAAGTTTCTGGGCTTCGAGCAAATCTTCAAGAACGCACTGACCGGCCTTTCTATCGGTGGTGGCAAAGGCGGCTCCAACTTTGACCCTAAAGGTAAGTCTGACGGTGAAGTCATGCGTTTCTGTCAGGCCTACATGACTGAGCTATACCGTCATATTGGCCCTACAACTGATGTTCCCGCCGGCGATATCGGCGTTGGCGCACGGGAAGTCGGTTATCTTTACGGACAGTACAAGCGCATGACCGGTCGCTACGAAGGTATTCTGACCGGTAAAGGGCTGAACTGGGGCGGCTCTATTGGCCGTAAAGAAGCCACCGGTTATGGCGCCGTTTACTTTGCGCAAAATATGCTCAAAGCACGCAGTGAAAGCATTGAAGGAAAAACCTGCCTGGTGTCAGGCGCGGGCAACGTGGCCATCTATACCATTGAAAAGCTGCTCGAACTCGGCGCTAAACCGATTACCTGCTCTGATTCGGGCGGCACGCTGCATGATGCCGACGGTATCGATTTGGCGCTGCTCAAGGAGCTAAAAGAGGTCAAACGCACCTCTCTCCAAGACTATTTAGAGAAACACGAAAGCGCTCAATATATTACCGCTGACGAATACCCTGAAGATGGTCATGCCGTATGGCATATCAAAGCGGATATCGCGTTTCCCTGCGCTACCCAGAACGAGCTCACCTCAACCGACGCTGAGGCGCTACTGAAAAACGGCGTCACCTGCATTAGTGAAGGCGCCAACATGCCGTCTACCGCGGATGCCGTTGACCACTTTCTCGAGGCCGGCATTGCGTATGGCCCGGGCAAGGCAGCCAACGCCGGCGGGGTCGCTACCAGCCAGCTGGAAATGGCGCAAAACAGCAGCATGGAACAATGGCCGCTGGAAAAAGTGGATGAAAAGCTCAAAGCCATCATGGCCAACATCCACAAGCAATGCGCCGACACGGCAGCAGAGTTTGATGAACCGACTAATCTGGTACTCGGCGCCAACATTGCCGGCTTCCGCCGGGTAGCTGACGCCATGATCGATCAGGGTGTTGTCTGATCGTTTTAAGTGTGTAAATAGCGTAGACTAGTAAGCGGTAGCAGTCCTTCTCCATTCTATGGGGAAGGACTGTTTTTATTGGTTATTACGCGTTTGCATTTTCTATTCCAAGGAGAGCAACATGGGACATCGTCCGCCTATCCTGATTAATCGACTCGATGCCGAGCGCCTGCAGCGCCTGATTGACGATGCCTCCGAAAAGGACATGGCCGTTGCCGAATTGCTTGAGGCGGAGCTAACTCGCGGCGAAGTCGTCGATCCCGCAGATGTTCCCGATAATGTTGTCAGTATGAACAGCCAGATTCAGTTTACCGATATGGAACGCAATCGCCAGATGACTCGCACCCTCGTTTACCCACACGCGATGGGAAGCGTAGAGGATGCTATTTCGGTAATGGCGCCGATTGGTGCCGGACTAATCGGGTTGAAGATTGGCGATGTCGCCGACTGGCCGTTACCCAATGGCGGCAAGGCAAGCCTACGCATTGATGCCATCTTCTGGCAGCCCGAGCGCGAGCAGCAATACCACCGCTAACCCCCGCGCCCCTCCTGTTCGATAGTTTTGACTACATAGGCAAGCTCAACACTCCGGAAGCCACCTCTGGCATAACCCGGGGTGTCGCGTCATGACCGCGCTTTCATGCCGATCCTCCCTCACGCCCTGGTTTTTTCTCCGTACTGGTCTCGCGTACCGTTCTCACGTGCTTTCCTACCGCTTGCTAGTAGCAGACAGTGCCTTTTTCTAGCTTTTCTTCCAGGCAACAAAAAACCCAGCCTGTTGGCTGGGTTGATTGCGAATAAATGCCTGACGATGACCTACTCTCGCATGGGGAGACCCCACACTACCATCGGCGCGAAGCGGTTTCACGGCTGAGTTCGGCATGGGATCAGGTGGTTCACGCTTGC
>Ga0208135_100319_pt1 | contig 32360 bp, 30 predicted proteins | sample AntDeeMetag02WF5_FD_184757 | JGI IMG/M metagenome (GOLD analysis project Ga0208135, IMG submission 184757) | Saline lake microbial communities from Deep Lake, Antarctica - Antarctic Deep Lake Metagenome 02WF5 (SPAdes) (version 2) | ecosystem: Environmental > Aquatic > Non-marine Saline and...
TCACGCCGATTTCGGTGATTGCCGGTATCGGTCGAGCGGCCCGCGGCGGGATTCTCATCAAGGGCGGCGAATATCTGGAAACGGCGGGGCGTATTCGCGCGGTTGCCTTCGATAAAACCGGCACACTCACCGAGGGCCGGCCCGAGGTCATGACGGTCACGCCGCTAGCCGGGATCCCGGCGTTGCCGGAGATGGTGGATGAAACATCGCCTCGCACACGGCTGCTGCATTGGGCGGCATTGGCCGAAAGTGGTTCAGAGCATCCGCTCGGTCGTGCGGTTGAGCGCGCTTTGCCAGAGGACTATGTCGGCCCCCGTGCGGAGAGCTTTGAAACGGCCCCGGGCGGCGGCATCAGCGCCGAATGGGACAATCAGATAGTCGAGATTGGTCGTCCTGACTGGGTTGAGTCCCGAGTTCATGAGTGGCCCGACGCGGCGACTGCAGCGCTTGACGAGATCCGCGAGCAGGGCGAGACGGTGGCAGCGGTCGCCGTTAACGGAACCCTCGTCGGCCTGCTCGGGTTTGCCGATCGCGTCCGCCCTGAAGCTGCTGCGGCCTTGCAGGCCCTGCGTAATATCGGGGTGAAACGCCTGGTGATGCTCACCGGCGACCACGCCGCTAGCGGCCAGCGTGTCGCGCGTGAATTAGGGATCGATGAGGTCCGTGCCGGACTTCTGCCCGAGCAGAAACTCGAAGCCATCGAGGAAATTCAGCGGGAGAGCGGCCCGACCGCGATGGTCGGCGACGGCATTAACGACGCGCCGGCCCTGGCCGCGGCGGATATCGGCATCGCCATGGGCGCCGCCGGCACCGATGTGGCAATCGAGAGCGCAGATATTGCGTTGATGGCCGACGATCTCGGCAAAATCCCCGAAGCAATCGGACTGGCCCGAGCGACCCTGAACAACATTCGCCAGAACGTGGTGATTGCCCTGCTGACCGTGGCCGGGTTGCTGGCCGGAGTCTTTGCCAACGAGGTGCACATGGCCGGTGGCATGTTCATCCACCAGATCTCGGTGCTGATAGTCGTGGTCAACGGCATGCGGCTCATGCGCGCCCGCCCAGTGCGCGAGAAGCACACCCCACCGGCCGCACAGCAGCCCACACGGGCCGCGTAGCGCCGTAGACGTCGGAGAGGGGGCTGTCTCTTTAAAAGAGCCCCTCTCTGGTTTTGACCGGAGCTCATGCGCGCCGCTGGCTGCGATACGCGCCCACTGCTATACCTAAGGGTCACTGGGAGTCTTGCCGTCTAGTGCATCGCCTTATGCTGGGCGCTGAGTGCGCCATGACTCGGGCAACAATCAATCGCCAAGCTCCTCCGGATCTTGTCGCCCGCCTGCCGCAGAGGAACTTTTAATGGCGTCCAATAGCTTTAATACCCGCGATACGCTCAGCGTCGATGATACTACCTATACGATCTATCGCCTCGACCGTATCAATGGTGCGCAGCGACTCCCCTATAGTCTGAAGGTTTTGCTGGAAAACTTGCTGCGCAACGAAGATGGCGTGCGAGTTACCACCGAGCAAATTCAGGCATTGGCAGGGTGGCAAGCGGACCATGTCAAGGTACAGGAAGTCCAATACACGCCGGCGCGGGTATTGATGCAGGATTTTACCGGCGTGCCGTGCATCGTCGACCTGGTGGCAATGCGCGATGCGATCGGCGATCTGGGCGGCGATGCACGCCGAATCAACCCGCTGATCCCCACCGAGTTGGTTATCGACCACTCCGTGATCGTCGACGTCTTTGGTCGGGCCGATGCTTTTCAGGCCAACGCCGCCCTGGAGTTTGAGCGCAACGCCGAGCGCTATCAGCTGCTGCGCTGGGGTGCGCAAACGTTCAATGACTTCAAAGTGGTGCCGCCAGACACCGGCATTTGCCACCAAATCAACCTCGAGTATCTCTCCCGGGTCGTATTCACCCGTGAGACGCCGGACGGAACGCTCGCCTACCCGGACACGCTGGTCGGCACCGACTCGCACACGCCGATGGTCAACGGTTTGGGTGTGCTCGGCTGGGGGGTGGGTGGTATCGAGGCGGAAGCGGCGATGCTGGGCCAGCCGATCAGTATGCTGATGCCCAAGGTGCTCGGCTTCAAGCTTACCGGCGAGCTGCAGGCTGGAACCACGGCCACCGATCTGGTGCTCACCGTCGCTGAACTGTTGCGGCGCACCGGCGTGGTGGGCAAGTTTGTGGAATTCTTTGGGCCCGGCGTAGCCAACGTGCCGCTGGCCAATCGCGCCACTATCGGCAACATGAGCCCCGAATACGGTTCGACCTGCGCGATTTTCCCCATCGACGATGAAACCCTGTCCTATCTGCGCCTGACCGGGCGACCCGAGCATCAAATTCGCCTGGTCGAGGCCTATGCCAAGGAGCAGGGGCTGTGGCACGACCCCGAACACGAAGCCGAGTACTCACAGATCGTTGAGCTCGACCTCGGTAGCGTCGAGCCGTCTATCGCCGGGCCCAAGCGCCCACACGACCGGGTGCCGCTGCGAATTGCTCCGTCCACAGTGAGTGCCTTACTCGCCGGCGAATGTTCGACAGAGGACATAATCTCGGGCCTCGATGAAGCGGGCGCCGAGTCGTTCCCCGCCAGCGATCCGATGCCGATTGACGGACAATCACACGCTGGCGACGAGCCGCAGCTCCCCTGCGGCGGCGGCCAACAGCACGATTGGCCGCGCAATCCTGCCAGCATCACCTTCGACGACGGTACCCAGTGTGAGATTGACAACGGGGCGGTGGTAATTGCTGCGATCACGTCCTGCACCAATACCTCCAATCCTTCGGTAATGATCGGCGCCGCGCTGCTGGCTCAAAATGCGGTAGAAAAGGGCTTGGTGAGTCAGCCGTGGGTCAAGACCTCGCTAGCGCCCGGTTCGCGGGTAGTGACCGACTACATCGAGCGCGCGGGGCTGACACCGTATCTTGAAAAACTGGGCTTTCATCTGGTCGGCTACGGCTGTACCACCTGTATTGGCAACTCGGGACCCTTGATTCCGGAGGTTGGCGCTGCGGTCAGTGAGAACGACTTGACGGTCTGCTCGATGCTTTCCGGCAATCGTAACTTTGAAGGCCGGATTCACCCCCAGACACGAATGAATTTCCTGGCCTCACCGCCGCTTGTGGTCGCTTACGCCCTGGTTGGCAGCCTGCACGTCAACTTAACCCGTGACCCCTTGGGTACGGGGGCCGACGGGCAGCCCGTTTATCTGCGTGATATCTGGCCGTCGCCGCAGACGGTCGAAGAAACCATCGCGGCGAATCTGAAAGCCGAGATGTTCACCGAAGGCTACGCTGACGTTTATGCCGGCGACGAGCGCTGGCAGGGTATGGAGGTTCTGGAAAGCGACACCTTCGAATGGCAGCCTGAATCAACCTATGTGCGTAAACCTCCGTTCTTTGACGGCATGGGTCGTGAGCCCGCTCCTTTGGCTGATATTCACGGCGCGCGGGCGTTGGCGTTACTCGGTGATTCGGTGACGACCGACCACATCAGCCCGGCCGGTGCGATTGCCCCCGACTCGCCGGCTGGGCGCTATCTGGCCGAGCACGGCATCGAGCACAAGGACTTCAACTCCTACGGCGCCCGCCGCGGTAATCACGAGGTCATGATTCGCGGCACCTTCGCCAATATTCGCCTGCGCAACCATCTTGCCCCTGGTACCGAGGGCGGTTTCACCCGCGATTTCACGCGGGCCGACGCGCCGGTCACTACCATCTTTGAAGCCGCCGAGAACTACGCCGCGGCCGATACGCCGCTGGTGATCCTTGCCGGCAAGGAGTACGGCTCGGGCTCCTCGCGCGACTGGGCAGCTAAGGGCACGGCCCTGCTTGGTGTGCGCGCAGTGATTGCCGAGACCTATGAGCGCATTCATCGCTCTAACCTAATCGGGATGGGCGTGCTCCCGCTGCAATTTCCTGATGGCCAAAGTGCCGAAACGCTTGGGCTGACCGGTGAAGAAACCTACGCGATCACCGGCTTGGCAGATACCCAAACGCCAGCCCGAAAACTACGCGTTACGGCCACCAACCAGCAGGGCCGAACGCAGTCGTTTGACGCCATCGTGCGCATCGACACGCCCGCAGAGGCCAGTTACTACAGGCACGGCGGTATTCTGCCATATGTGCTGCGAGAGTTAGCCGCTCCGACAGAGACCCATGATGCTTGAAGCCGTTCTTGGCTTGAGTGTGGGTCTTGGCGATATGCACGCCGTGTAACCGATGAGGATAAGGTGATTTCATGTTGATCAAATCGTCCGATGAAAAGCCGCGCTGGACGCTGCTCAAGCGCTTTCCGATACCCTACAACGCGCAGGTGCCGAAGGAGCACCGCATCAAGGAGGGGATAGCCTGGCCGGTGCCCGACGGTGCGAAGCGTTTGAAGCGCTTTCAGATTTATCGCTACAACCCGGAGGACGGGGAGCCGCCGCGTATTGATACCTTCGCGATCGACCGGGATGACTGCGGCCCCATGCTGTTGGATGCGCTGATCAAGATTAAAGATGAAATTGATCCTACGCTGACGTTTCGTCGCTCCTGCCGTGAAGGGGTCTGTGGCTCCTGCTCGATGAATATCGACGGCACCAACTGGCTGGCCTGTATTCATGATATCGATGACCTCGACGAGCCGGCGACTATCTACCCGCTGAATAACCTGGATGTGGTGCGCGATCTGGTCGGCGATCAGCGCCATGCCTTTGCCCAGTACGCGGCGGTGAAGCCCTGGCTGGATGCCGAGCCTCCGGTAGATGGCAAGGAGCATCTGCAAACGCCGGAAGAGCGGCAAGAGCTGGACGGCTACTACGAATGCATTATGTGCTTTTGCTGTACCTCGGGCTGCCCAAGCCATTGGTGGAACGGCGATCGGTTTTTAGGGCCGGCAGTGCTTCTGCAGGCGTGGCGCTTTATCGCCGACAGCCGTGATCAGGCGACCGGTGAGCGGCTGAACGAACTCGAGGACCCATTCCGGCTGTACCGCTGCCACACAATTCTCAACTGTACCCGCACCTGCCCCAAAGGGCTCAATCCGGCCAAGGCCATCGCCGAGATCAAGCACAAGATGACAACGCGATAGCACTGAGCGTTGGAACGTCGAGGAGGGGTGTCATGAAGGGTAGCCATGAAAATACATCGCGGCCTCGATCGCCGCATGTGCAAGTTTATCGCCCACAGCTCACGTCGGTGCTGTCGTTTGGCCATCGGCTGAGCGGGCTTTTTCTTAGTTTGGGGGCCGTGCTGTTGGTGGGATGGCTATTGGCCGCCGTCACCGAGGCACCAGCCTTCAGCCACCTCAATGCCTGGCTGGGGTCTTTTCTGGGCTTGGCGCTGCTGTTTGTCTGGACGCTGGCGCTGTTTTTTCATCTCTGCAACGGTATTCGTCATCTATTCTGGGATGCGGTGATTGGCTTTGAACTGAAAACGGTCTATCTGACGGGGTGGATCGTGGTATTCACAAGTATCGGCCTGACGCTGATGACGTGGGCGCTAGCGCTATGGCGAATAGGGTGAGTAATATGGGAAGCGATGATAACCGTGTGGCGATAAGCCGAGCTCGCGGGCTCGGGTCAGCCAAAACCGGCGCCGGGCAATGGCGATGGCAGCGTGTAACGGCAGTGGCCTTGGTGCCGCTCGTAGTATGGAGCCTGGCCTCGCTGATTGCGGTGGTAGGCGGCGGACGTGAGGCTGTGGTGGAGTGGCTGGCAATGCCCGGGGCAGCAATTCCGATGATTCTGTTGCTCATTGCTCTGTTTTGGCATATAGCGCTGGGCCTGATGGTGGTCGCCGAAGACTATCTGCATCGCGATGGCGTGAGGTTCGCAGCGGTCGCCGTTATACAGCTTGGCTGCATGGCGCTCGGAGTCACCGGTGTGGTGGCGATGGTGCTCGCCCTCATTGCCTGATAGGAACTCCCAGGAGTACGCTATAGTTTGGCATGATCATTTTAAGGGCCTTACGCCCTGCCGATTTTTGGGAGTCCCTGGCTCATGCGTGTTTTTTCCAACCCGGTCGGTTCCGGGTCACTCTGGTTCGATAATCTGGCCACTGCCGACGGAACCCCCGTCGCTTACGACCCGCAAGCGCGGGAATTTCTGCCGATGCCGCCTTTTTGCGCCAATCGGGAAATCATCGGCTGCAATTGGATAGCCCCCAAGCAAGGCGCCTTTTGCCGCTCCTGTGCCATGACGGCCTTGGCGCCGGACACTTCCATCCCCAATGCCATGCCCAACTGGGCTCAGACCGAAGCCGCCAAACGCTGGGCGCTGGATAACCTGGGCCGCTGGCACTGGTTTCGTCCCGAAGATCCCGGCGCGCCGCCGGTGTTTAACATGCTTGCCGAGGGTGCGACGCCTGTGCCTATGGGGCATGTTGCCGGCCAAGTCACTATCAGCGTGGCGGAAGTCGATCCGGTTCTGCGGGTCACCCGCCGTGAAGCTCTGGAAGAGCCCTATCGCACCATGATCGGCCACATGCGCCACGAGATCGCCCATATGCTCTGGTGGCGCCTCAGCCTGCGTGACGATTTTCTCGACGCCTTCCGGGTCATGTTCGGCGACGAACGGGCGAGTTATCCCGCCGCGCTTCAGCGTCACTATCACGAAGGCCCACCGCCCGGCTGGAAGCTGAGCTTTCTGACCAGCTATGCCTCTTCGCATCCCCATGAAGACTGGGCCGAAACCACCGCGCACCTGCTGCACCTGACCGATATAACCGACAGCTTCGTCGCGGCAGGTCTGTTCTCGCCGGAGTTGCCGCACCCTGGTTGGGATCCGTATACAGAACCCGATGCCGACCGCCTGATCCACGTTGCCGCTTCCCTCGTGCCGGGGGTCAACCACGTCAACCGTTCAATGGGGCTGGAGGACCTTTATCCCTTCGTGTTGTCGGAGGCCGCCCGGCGCAAACTTGCCTTCGTACATGACTGGCTGCGCCGCGGGGCGCAAGGGCTTTGATGTTTTTCATAGCTGTAAGGTGCCGAAGCCTTCGTCCAGCGGAGAGATTTTTGGTGGAGCGCGTCTCGCCTGCTTGGTAGTTGTCCACGAGATTGAGGTTCAACGGCAGACTTTTATCCCTGACCAGCAGGTAGCGGTCGGTCATTTTGCGGAGCTGGCGGTAGGGTGAGTAATATGAGAAACGATGATAACCGTGTGGCGATAGTTATCGCCCTCGTCGCCGGATAGGAGCTCCACGAGTACGCGATAGTTTGACATGATGTAGGAGTCTGTGATGCAAATTGGAATCATCGGTCTGGGCCGCATGGGCGGCAACATGGCACAGCGCCTGCTGGCGGCAGGGCATGAAGTGGTCGTATACGATAGCGATCTCGAGGCGCAAGGCCGACTCGTGACACTCGGTGCCGAGCCCGCGCAGACGCCTGACGAACTGGTCGAGCGTTTGACAATGCCACGGGTGGTCTGGTTGATGGTCCCCGCCACCGCGGTGGCGAATGTTATTGACACACTGAGCCCCTTGCTCGGCACCGACGATATCCTGGTCGACGGGGGCAACTCCCATCATCGTGATACGCGCTATCGAGCAAAGAGCTTGGCTGAAAAGGGCATTGCCTTTGTTGATGTCGGCGTGTCCGGTGGCATCTGGGGGCTGGAGCAGGGGTACTGCCTGATGATCGGTGGCGCTGACGCGCCGGTAGCACGGCTGGCTCCGCTGTTCCGCACCCTAGCCCCCGGTATGGGAGGCACCATGGCGCCAACACCTCTAGGACATGAGAACAACACCGCCGGAGAAGGCTATCTGCACTGCGGTCCCGCAGGGGCCGGTCATTACGTGAAGATGGCACATAACGCCATCGAATACGTGCTCATGGCCGCCTATGCCGAAGGCTTCGAATTACTTCGCCATGCCGGCCACGATCGGCAGAGCCCCGATGAACTGTCCGCCTCCTGCGACGATCCGAAAACCGTCGATTATGACTTCGATCTCGCGGAAATTGCCCGGCTTTGGCGGCAAGGATCGGTGATCCGTTCTTGGCTGCTCGATCTGGCCGGTGAGGCGTTAGCTGTCGATCCCGAACTAGCCGTTCATGATGACCGAGTAGCGGATTCGGGAGAAGGGCGCTGGGCACTACAGACAGCCATCGATACAGAAGCGGCCACACCGCTATTGGCTCAAGCGCTGTTTCAACGCTTCACCAGTCGAGACCAAGAGCGTTATGGCAACCGTCTGTTATCGGCCATGCGCGGCGCATTCGGAGGGCACGGGGCGGGATAGGCGAACGCAGGATAGCCGAACCGCTAAGCTTGCGCCGGTATCGGGTGTTGGCGATTAATGATCAGGCACAAGGTAAATACCATGACGAATAAAAGCGATATGCTTACGATTACTTATCTCTTCGCCGCCTTGGATACGCTGACGGTTGGCAAGATCATGCGTTTCGTCAACGATCACAATCCACTCTCGCTTTTGGGTCAGCTCGAACAGCGCTAAGGCGATCGTCTGAGCATCATCTATCGGCAGCATGATGATCTGCTCAGCTTCGCCAAGCAGAGCGGTGAAAATAACGGCGCGGTGCGCTTCGAACGACTTGACACTGGCGTTTCTGGCAGGAGCGCGTACTCCGAATATTGTTGGAACGTGCTGATGATCCAGTGATGATTCGTGCCATTCCGTTGGGCGATACGGTTGCCTGAGGTGGATAGGAGCAATATCGAGATCTATCTCACTCTTTCCGCCAGTGATCGTTGGCGGCGGCCACGGTTTGGAAGTGGATGGCGATCACCTGCGAGGCAGCGATTAGGCTATCGGGATCGTTTGCATAGGCACCTCGCAGTGCCTTGCGTACGCTGGTGTCCGGCTGGGTGGTACCCACGCCTTTCTGGGATAGCTTGACCGCCAGCGCGAAGCCTTCCTGTGGTGTCTCCGTGACCAAGCTCGGGAGCCAGCTCTCCGAAGTTTCGGATTCCTGCATTTCCTCGGCGAATGTCGTTCCCGTCAACCCCAGGGCAAGGATCCCGCTTAACAGCAGTGATGGCGGTATCCTGAGTTTTATTGCTAGGGGGTGCGTCGCGTTGCTCATTCTCTCATCTCCCCGACCGAGCTTCTGCGGCCATCGTTGTTTTATCGGGATACGGACAATACACCGCACTGTTTTATTGAAGTATTTTATATGCGTGTTAAGCATAGCAGTGGATATCGTTCGTGCAAGATCGATTCGGTCGAGGAATGTCGTCTTGAAGGCACGGGATTAGAAACTCGGCGCTTGGCTACTCCGACTAACAAACAGTATTCCTTGGCATCTGGAAGCCCAAGGAGATAATTATTGCGAGGTTGAGACCATGCTATGGCCTCATGATCCATAGAATAACAGGTGATGCATCATGGATATGTTGCATAGCGCCACCATCCTCATGGGCGCCGCAGTCATCGCCGTTTCCATCTCCCGAAAATGTGGATTTGGCCCCGTATTGGGCTACATGTGGGGTGTCGGATGATCCACTATAACTGCTTGCCGGATGGGGAAGTTTGGCTGCTGGTGATCTACGCTAAGTGAATCGCCTCGAGTTTCGTAGACACCTCGATGGGCAGATGAGATTACCTGCGTTTGTGTGTCTGGGAAACTATAGCCACTTCAAGTTACGGCAAATTGCTACGCGGTATGGCAAGCTGGCTCGTAGCTTTCACGTCATGGTATGTCTGGCTTGCATAGACCGTTGCCTGCGTGCCGGCTTTTCGTACAAAACCTAGTACCCACAATGGGAGAACCTCATGCCGCCGAGATACAAAGTTGGCGATCATGTGATCTTGAAGTCAGAAACCGGAGCGGTCAGCGGCTGGGTCACGAAGGTGCACACCCAGGACTTTGAAAACGAGGGCCACTGGTGCCACGCCTCCGAGGATGAACCGCAGTATGAGATCGAACGCGACAAGACTGATCAAGCACCAGGTTGACTCGAGAGCACTGACTAATCGTCTCCCGCCGGCTTATGCTGATTGATGGTATCCAACGCCAGGTGGGAGTGGGCAAAGGCGCCACCTGCGCGCATCTCGGCCGCGACCCAAATGGCTTCCATGATCTCCTGCGCGGTAGCGTCTTCCTTGAGCGCCGCTTGGGTGTGACCGTGAATGCAATAGGGGCACTGGGTAACGTGTGCGACCGCCACGGCGATCAACTGCTTGGTTTTCTTGGGCAGGGCACCATCGGCGAACACGGCTTTGCTGAATGCCTTGAATGCCTCATTGGCATCCGGCGTTAGATCAGCTTGCTGGCGAGACAGTTTCGATGTGGGCTGGGGGTACAGAGGAGAATCCATGGCGCGTTTTTCCTTGTCGGATGAGCAAAATAGAACCGTCAAAAACCCAAAGGTTATCGTTTCAACGTAGGACATCGGATGCATAACGCAAGCATCCGTGGCGCCGTATCGGGCCACAACTCGGCCGTTCACTTTCATGCCAAGCAGGTAAAACGATGGACTATCCCGCCGGACAAACGCTTTCCGATTTTGAACACAACCTTGCGGCCGTGCAGCAACGCATCATTGATGCCTGCCGCCGCGCGCACCGCGACCCTCGTGATGTGCGCCTGCTACCGGTGAGCAAAACCGTTGATGAGGCGCGCCTGCGTTTGGCCTACCAGGCGGGCTGCCGCGATTTCGGTGAAAACAAGGTGCAGGAGGCGCAGCGCAAGGTAGAGGCCCTGGCGGATCTCACGGATTTAAACTGGGCGGTGATTGGGCATCTGCAAACCAATAAAGCCAAGTTGGTGGCGCGCTTCGCCAGCGAATTCCAGGCGCTCGACAGCCTGCGCGTGGCCGAGGCGCTGGACCGGCGCTTGCAGATGGAAGGCCGTACGCTGGATGTGCTGGTTCAGGTCAACACCTCGAACGAGCCCAGCAAGTTTGGGCTAGCGCCGGACGACGTTGCAGCATTTCTACGTCAGCTGCCGGCTTTTTCTTGCCTACGCGTGAAAGGCCTGATGACGCTGGCCGTCTTTTCCGACGATCCGGCCCGGGTCCGGCCCTGTTTTGTGCGGCTGCGCCAGCTTCGCGACCGTTTGCGCGAGCAGCTACCGGCTGGCATCAACATGGACACGCTGTCGATGGGCATGTCCGGCGATTTCGAGCTGGCAATCGAGGAGGGCGCCACGGTGGTACGCGTTGGCCAGGCGATTTTCGGCCCGCGCCCGCTGCCCGATAGCCACTACTGGCCGGATGCCGGTGCGGACTAAAAAACGCGTGGATGAAGTGCTTCGCGGCTCATTAGCTGGGCTGCGCGTGTTCGGGCAAACCCATTGCCAGCGGTACGCTGATAATCCCACCAACCAAGGCGACCCACAGCGGCGCCTCTGGCCCCCAATGCGCTGCAACCGGCCCCAGCGCCATGATACCCAGCGCCGCAAGCCCGTTGGAAAGGCCCAGCGCGAGCCCCGAGCCCAGTGAGCGGTTCTCGGGCAGAATGTCTTGCGCGATAAGGACGCTCAGGGGCAGCGTGGCGAATAGGCTGATACCGAGAACACCCAGCACGACCCACAGCCAGCCACCGCTGGCCAGCAAGAAAGCGGCGAGCATAACGGACGAAAGGCTCATGGCCGCAATCAGCAATGGCCGCCGTCCTATCTTATCAGACAGATATCCACCGCCGACGTTGCCGATCACCCCGACGACCAGCATGACCGTGATGAAGCTTGCGCCGGTGGTGAGTGAGCCGCCTGACTGGGCCCACGCTAGCGGTACGAAGGTGACGATGGTAAAGATCATCAGCGAGCGCAGCGTCGAAAACGCGACCAGCCGTGACACCGGCCCCGCGTGCTGGCGCCAGGCAATGGGCGTGGCATGGGTTGTGCGCGCGGGCAGCTTGGGCGCCCATCGCAATAACAGCGGCAGGGTGAACAGAGCCGGCAAAGTGAGGATCCATAGATAGCCAAGGCCCCATTGAACTACCACCCAGCTGGCGATGACCGGCCATACCCCGCGGCCCACTTCGCCGCCGACCATGAAGGCCGACATGGCCATGCCCGGCTTTTTACCGCCCAGCTGCCTGATGCCGGCAAGCGCCTGGGGGTGGAAGAACGAGTTGGATATCCCGATGAGGGCGAGTACCGCCAGCAGTGACCAGAAACCCGAGACGAAGCCAACCAAAGCCCCGCCAAGCGATGAGCCGGCGAGCCCGGCGACAACCATAATGCGCCCACCCACGCGGTCAGCCAGCAGGCCCACCAGCGGCTGCAACGCCTGGCCCATCAGCAGGGCGGCCATGATCGTGCCCGCCAACGCCACCGACAGATTCATCGATATCAGAATCGCCGGCAAAACCCCCGGCAGATAGTTGGCGGCACCGTCGTTGAGAAAATGCGCCCAGCTCATCCCCGCCAAGCGGTTAGGCTGGGGGCGAGCCTTGTCGGCGGTCGTGGTCAGTGCCATTTGTTGTCTCCACGGCATCGATAAAAATAAACGATATCATGATAGGCATTTAAGGGGTCGAGCTGGCCGAGCGATGTAATTCGATTTTCGGTTAGTGATTGACGGGACCCTAAAATCATGGGCTATACCCCAAGGTCCTTCGCTCAACCCGTCCGACAAAGGGCTTGCTATTGAGGTAGAAGATCACACGCTTGACTATGCCGATTTTGAGGGTGTTATATCGGATGGTAAGTGTAGGGTGCCGGTCGATTATACGTTGCAGCGTGAGGGCTAAGGCATTTTCGACGTCGACATTAGCCAGCTAGAGTATACGTTTCATGTATGAACAAGGCGGGAGAAAGGACTATGTCGGAAGCACAAATAGCACCTGTATCTGAAACAATTAAGGTGGGGCTGGTCGGCTACGGGATGGCCGGGCGTACTTTCCATGCGCCGCTTATTCAGGCGAGTGCGGGGCTCGAGCTCACCGCCGTGGTCAGTCGCAATACCGAACGTGTATTGGGCGATCTACCCGATGTGGAGGTGATGAGCCGCCTGGAATACCTACTGGAGCGCGATGATATCGATCTGGTGGTGATCGCGACCCCTAACGATGCCCACTTTGCTAATGCCGGGGCAGCTCTCGACGCGGGAAAACACGTCGTTGTGGACAAGCCTTTCACCATTACGCTTGCCGAGGCCCGCCAGCTGGAAACGCAAGCGAGTGCGGCAAAGCGGCTGCTCAGCGTATTCCATAATCGCCGCTGGGACAGCGATTTTTTAACGTTCAAGGCAATGTTCGAAGCGGGGACTTTGGGGCGGATAGTGTCGCTGGAATCGCGCTTCGACCGCTTTCGGCCGAATGTTACCGACCACTGGCGCGACCAGCGTCAGCCGGGCGGTGGCATCTGGCACGATCTTGGGCCGCATTTGCTGGACCAGGCTCGAGCACTGTTCGGCATGCCTCGGGAAATCCTGTTGGATCTGGTTAATATGCGTGACGATGCTGAGGTGAACGATCAATTTCTTGTCCTGCTGAAATACGATCGCTTACGCGTTTCATTATCAGCGGGCTCTCTGGTCGCTGAACCGACGCCGCGCTTTCGCGTCCATGGCACCCGGGGAAGTTATGTCACTTACGGACTCGATCCTCAAGAGGCTTGGCTCAAGCAGGGGCGCACGCCAACGCCGCATTGGGGGTTAGATCCTGCCCCTGGCGGCTTACGGCTCGACGAGGGGCAAGATAAGCTGGTTGACCGGGCTGTTTCGGCGGTATCCGGCGACTACTGCGCCTTCTATGCGGGCATTGCCGCGTCCTTGCAAAAGGGAGCGCCGCCTCCGGTGACGACCGAGGAGGCGATTGAGGTCATGCTGCTTCTCGAAAAAGGGCTCGACAGCTACTATCAAGGACGTTGGATCAAGCTCAAGGAGTAGGGCAAAACGCTCGCAGGGAACCGCCTTAATCATCCTTCTTGCACTCCCTCCTGTTCTTCAATAACCCTGAAGAGATCCTTAGACGAAAGACTAACGGCAGTATGGCTGTTCTTGCCTGATACTATGTCCGACATAAGAACAAGCTATACAGCCTTACGCGATTCGAGACTATTTATGAGCCACTCTTTGTCCAATCTGCAGCCGCGCCCTGATATTGCCGATTATTTGGCGAAAGCCATCTTTAGCGGGCAGTACGCTCCGGGGAGCTTCGTCCCTAAAGAGCTGGATCTATGCGAACAGTTTGGCGTTAGCCGTAGCACAATGCGCAATGCCTTTCAGTCATTGGTGGCGGCGGGGCTGCTGACGCGTATCTCGGGGCAGGGCACCCGGGTACGAGAGCTTCAGGAGTGGCACCTGCTTGATCCCCGGGTGAGTGAATGGATGGCACGCTTTGCCCAACCCAACTCGGTTATCCAAAAAGAAATTTTTGCCTTTCGCGTGGGCGTGGAGCCTTTCGTGTCGAGCCTCGCAGCCCGTCATGCCACAGCGTTGGATCTCCTGGCGATTGAGAATGCTTACAAGGGCATGCTTCACGCGCTTGAGAATGACGATCTGTATTGGCAAGGACAGACCCATGATGATTATGACGTAGCGTTTCATGAGGCGATTTTTGCCGCATCACATAACCTGATCTGGGCACAGATAAGCTATGTGTTAAAGCCGGCCATTGCGCTATTAGTCGAGCGTTCCAACCAAAGTGCCGACGAGCTCAACGACAGCTTGGAACGGCATCGTCATGTGATGGAGGCGATTCGATTACGCCAACCTGAGCAAGCGGCTCAGGCGGCACTTGCCGTGTTGGAGCGCACTGGCCGGGATTTAGGCCTCGAAGGCCTGTCCCATCAACTGCCTACCCTTGATCCACTAACAACAAGCTAAGGATATTTCACCATGCCATTACGTACTCCTCTCAAGGTATTCACCGCCGCAGTTATCGGTACCATGGCTTGGAGCGCCCAAGCCGCCGAATATGAATGGACTTTCCAAACGTCGGAAACTTCCGGCGAGCCGCAGTTCGAGGTCAAGAAAGACTGGGCCGAAGAGGTAAAGGAGAAATCGGACGGCCGCATCGAGATCGAAATACTCCCGGTCAATGCAGTAGTCCAGGCCAATCAGACGCTGCAGGCCGTTGGTGCGGGCATCCTCCAGGGCCATCTCACCGACCCTAGCTACTTTACTGGAAAGAACCCAGCCTTCGGCATGCTGGGCAATCTGGTGGGTGCCTGGGGCGATCCGAACGAGTTCCTCGGCTATATGCGCAATGCCGGCGGTGAGGAACTCTACAATGAGCTCGTCGAGCCTTATGGCCTACATCTGATCGGCGCTGCGGCCACCGGCCTCGAGGCGCTTCCTTCCAAACGGCCGATTCGTACTGTCGATGATCTCAAGGGACTGAAACTGCGTGCTCCGGAAGGCATGGTCTACAACATCTTCGAGAAAGCCGGCGCCACGCCGGTGAACCTGCCGGGCTCCGAGGTCTACACCGCCCTGGAGAAAGGGGTCATCGATGCTGCGGATTACACAGTCTTCGCGACCAACTACGAGCAGGGTCTATACAATTTCGCATCTTACCCTAACTATCCCGGATTCCATTCGCTGCCCATGGTTGCGGTATCCCTCAATAAGGATATCTGGGACAGCCTGCCGGACGACCTGAAGAGCATGCTCGAAAGCACCGTCTACGACATGGCCGACGAGATGGTGGCCACGCTAAAGAAGCTCGATCAGAAGGCGGTGGAAGAGGTGCGTGCGGATCCGACTATTGAAATTATCGATATGTCCGACGAGGAGCGCGCTAAATTCCGCAACATTGCCAAGGAAGAGTGGGCGATCTGGGCCGAAAAAAATGAAATGACCCAGAAAGTCTACGACTCAGTGGTGGCTTACTTGAAAGAAAACAACCTGATGTAAGCCGAGCTCGATGGCACCGAGGTTTATCTCCTCGGTGCCTGCCCCCCAGAAAGACTTGCTGTGACTTGCCGAAGGAATCTCCTCGGATCCCTTTTGCTGTGCGACCAGAGGAAAATCTATGTCCCTGCATCACCGTCGCAACGACAATTTCAAAGAACCTCGCGAGGATGAGCTTGCCGCGCCAGTCGCCGGCGAGGCCACGACTCAGCCGGATCCAGTCAGAAGTGTCTTCGATCGGGGAGTGGTGTGGTGTGCCCGCGGCGCCGCCTGGCTGGTCTTCGTCGCCATGGGTATCAGTGTTTTCGAAGTCATCATGCGCTATGGCTTCGATGCGCCGACCTCCTGGGTTCACGAGAGCGTGGTCATGCTGGTGGCGATAAGCTTTGCGCTGGGTGGTCCGGCGGCTCTGGCTAGCAATCGGCATATTCGTGTGCGCATACTTTATGATGCGGTTGGTCCGCGCATTAAGCGGTGGCTCGATCGCTTCAATGACTTGGTGACCTTCCTGTTCTGTATGGGAATGAGCTACGCCGCCTATATGATGTTCTGGACTGCCTCGCATAACCCTCTGGGCGACTGGCAGCTGGAGCGCTCCGGCACCTCTTGGAACCCTCCCTTTCCGGCCTTGGTCAAAGGTATGATCATGCTGGCCTTGATCATCATGTGTGTTCAGTCGCTGATCCATCTGGTGCAGTCGCTGCGGGGCAAAAGCGCTCTGCAATCACACGACGACGAAGGAGCGGCCTGATGGATATCGCTGACGGAACGATCCTGCTGGTCGGAGCTATCTTCGCGCTGCTAGTGACCGGCCTGCCGCTGGCTTTTGTGACCGGGCTGGTCGCGCTGGTGTTTACCTTCGGCTGGTTTGGCACCAATGCGCTGCCTTTGGTGGTCAGCCGTGTCTATGGCTTCGTCACCGAGTATTCGCTGGTTGCGGTGCCGATGTTCGTGCTGATGGCCTCATTGCTGGATCGTTCGGGAATCGCCAAGGATTTGTTCAATGCCATGCGGGTATTTGCCGGGCGACTGCCCGGTGGCGTGGCCGTTCAAACCGTGGTGGTGGCGTTTTTCTTAGCGACGCTATCCGGGATCATCGGTGGCGAGATCGTCTTATTGGGTATCATCGCCTTGCCGCAGATGTTGCGCCTGGGTTACGACAAGCATTTGTCCATAGGCGTGGTCTGTGCTGGCGGCTCCTTGGGCACCATGATGCCGCCTTCCATTGTTTTGATTATCTATGGCTTGATCGCCAGCGAGTCCATCGCCGACCTGTTCACCGCCGCTATCACGCCGGCGATGATCCTGATGATGTCCTACATCGGTTATGTGCTGATTCGTTGCCTAAAGAATCCCGAAATGGGTCCGCCGATGAGCGCAGCGGATCGCCAGGCGGACTTCTCTTCGCGTAGCCAGGCACTCAAGGCCATTATCGTGCCGGGGCTGATTGCGGGCCTGGTACTCGGCTCCATTTATGGTGGCGTGGCCTCGGTCACTGAAGCCGCGGCGATGGGCGTTTTCGGCGTGTTACTGGCGGTGATCGGTCGTGGCGAACTCTCGTTCAAGACCCTGCATGAAAGTCTGAACCAGACCATGGTGACTTGCGGCATGATCATCTGGATCGGGATTGGGGCCGCTGCACTGGTCGGGGTCTATAACCTGATGGGAGGCAACCGCTTTATTTCGAGCATGATCATGGGGCTGGACGTGGCACCGATCATGATCATTCTGGTAATGATGGCGATCCTGCTGGTGCTTGGTATGTTCCTCGACTGGATCGGCGTGGCCATGTTGACACTGCCGATCTTCGTGCCGATCGTCGAACAGCTCGGTTATAGCCCGATCTGGTTCGGCATACTCTTCGCGGTCAATATGCAGGTGTCATTCCTATCACCACCCTTTGGCCCGGCGGCCTTCTATCTGAAAGGCGTGGCGCCACCCAATATCAGCTTGAAGGATATCTTTGTCTCGCTCCTGCCCTTTGTCGCCATTCAGCTGGTAGTGCTGTTCGCGCTGCTGTTCTGGCCGAATTTGGCCATGTGGCTGGTATGACGTTATCGGCGTGTTATGGCAGAAAAGGCGTCAAGAGGACGTCAGATGGCGGGAAAATGCGGAAACGATCTCTCGAGGCGCCAAGCGAATATCGCAGCGAAAGGCTTCCTGTTCGTCCGGCAGCTCCAGCGTCGCCAATTGGTTATCCAGCATGTGTTCTCCGGCAAAGAAGTGCGCTTGTCGCGTATTCAGCCGCTCGAGCAGCAGCTCCCGCGAGCCGTGCAGGTAGAGAATCTTCAATTCGGGGGCCGCCTGGCGCAGTCTTTCGCGATAATCACGCTTCAAGGCAGAGCAGCCGATGACCAGGCTTTGTGCCTCGCCTCGGTGCTGGCGGTAGAGGCTCGCCAAGGTGGTAAGCCACTCTTGGCGGTCTTCATCGTCAAGGGGTTCACCCCGCGCCATCTTGGCGATGTTACGAGCACCATGATGTTCATCCGCATCGATGTATTGTACTCCGAGTGTCTCGGCAAGCAGATCGCCAATAAAGGATTTTCCGGAACCTGAAACACCCATGACGAGGATGCAATAAGTAGAATCGTTCATTCTCTGAGCTTCGCTTTTTAAATCAAGACGCCTAGCGTAATCGAGCTTTTGGCCCTATGCCAAAATGACCTTTCACACTTAAGAATACCTGTTTTAATAACAAGAGGTAGCCGTATGCATACACTCACTTTGCTGTCTTTTCTGTTCTTCACGGGCCTGGTCGCCCTGATTACCTGGCGAATCACCCGGCGTGACGATCATACAAGCACCAGCGGCTTCTTTCTGGCCGGGCGCAGCCTGACCTTCCCGCTGATCGCCGGCTCCCTGCTGATGACCAACCTGTCTACCGAGCAAATGGTGGGGCTGAACGGTGCGGCCTTCAGCGATGGGTTGAGCGTGATGGCCTGGGAAGTTGTGGCGGTTATCGCTCTGGTAGCGCTGGCGCTGTTTTTCCTGCCACGCTTCTTACGCAGCGGTATAGCGACCATTCCTCAACTCCTGGAGATCCGCTTTGACAGGGGCACCCAGCTGATATGTAACATCATTTTCCTGATCGCCTATGCGGTCATCCTGCTACCAATCATCCTTTATTCCGGTGCCATTGGGCTTCAGGGTATGCTCGATCTTCAAGGCCTGACGGGGATCCAGTCCGAGACTGTCTTGCTGTGGCTGACGGTATGGATTGTCGGCATTATCGGATCCATCTATGCCCTGTTTGGCGGTCTGCGTACCGTCGCGGTGTCCGACACCCTGAACTGCATCGGTCTGCTGATCGGTGGTTTTGTCGTCGTCTACTTCGGCCTCCAGGCGGTTAGCGACAGCGGCGGCGTGATGGCCGGTTGGGATATCCTGAAAGAAAGTAATCCCGACAAGCTTAATTCCATCGGCGGTTCCGAGCAGCAAGTGCCGTTTTTCACCCTGTTTACCGGGGTGCTGCTGATTAACGTCTTCTATTGGACGACCAACCAGCAGATCATCCAGCGTACCTTCGCTGCCAAGAATCTGGCGGAAGGCCAGAAGGGCGTACTGCTGACCGGCCTGTTTAAGCTGCTTGGGCCGCTTTACCTCGTCTTGCCTGGCATTATCGCTTACCACCTCTACGCCGATCAGGGGATCAAGGCGGATGAGGCCTACGGCCATCTGGTGTTCAACGTGCTTCCCGCGCCGTTGACTGGGTTTTTTGCCGCGGTGATGGTCGGTGCCATCCTGTCGTCGTTTAACTCGGCGCTGAACTCCACAACCACGCTGTTCAGTCTGGGAATGTACAAGTCAGTTCTCAAGAAGGATGCCAGCGAAGAGCAGGTGGTGAAGTCGAGCAAGGTCTTTGGCTGGATCATGGCCGTCTTTGCCATGATTATCGCTCCGCTGCTGGCCGGTCAGGACAGCCTGTTCGGCTACCTGCAGAAGATGAACGCTATCTACTTCATCCCCATCCTTGCTGTGGTGCTGGTGGGCCTGCTGACCCGCCGGGTGCCCGCGATGGCGGCCAAGATCGCACTGGTCGGTGGCTGTCTGCTGATCTTTGCGGGCTACTTCATTCCGCCTTTCAACAAGCTGCCGGAGATCATACACGAATTTCACTTCGTGACGCTGATCTTCGTGCTGCTGGTGGCGATGATGCTGCTGATTGGCAAGCTGCGGCCGCGCCGTGAAGCCTGGGCGCATAAAGATGTGGGTGCTGTCGATCTAACGCCATGGAAAGGGGCGATTCCCGCGGGCATTGCGCTGGTTGTTCTGGTCATCGCCATCTACGTCGCCTTCGCTGGCTAAGGTACTGAAATCCAGGTGCTGAAACTCAGGTACTGAAACCCGGGTACTGAGGCTTAGCTAGCGTCTAGCGGGCTAAGCCTCAACGTTAATCGCCCAGCGGCACCGGTTTATAACTCCGGTGGAGCTGGGCGATTTTTTGCGTTGCCAATTCTTTAATTAAGCGTGAGCTGCGGTTCCTCAACGCCATAAATACCTTGTGCTGAGAGGTCGATGGCATACAGGCGGCCATCCGCCTTGCCGGGTGAGTCCAGGCCCTCGCGGGCCGTGGTGATGTACAGAGTGCCCAGCGCATAGCCGCCGAACAGCGGGCAGGAAGGCTGGCTGGCCGGCAGTGCCACATGGCCTATTTCCCGGCCATTTGGGTCGAGGCGTATAACGCGCCCGGCACCCCATAATGCGACCCACATACAGCCTTCGCTGTCGATCACGGCCCCGTCCGGATTGCCGCCGGCATCACGTAGGTCAGCCCAGCGTGTGGGCGTTGCATAATCACCATCGACCTTGCGTGGCCAGCCGTCGGCATCGAGCCGCCAGCGCATTATCTGGCCGGTCACCGTGTCAGTGAAATAGGCGTATTTGCCATCTGCTGAGAAGCACAGGGCATTGGGAATGCTCAAGCCGCTCAGCAGACGGGTCAGTTTGCCACGGTGCAGGCGGTAGAGGCTGCCTGCGCCTTGTTCGGCGGCAAGTCCCATGGTCGAAAGCCATAGGCTGCCGTGGGTATCGACGCGAGCATCGTTGCTGCGCGTGACCGGATTGTCGGCCTCGAAGGGCAAGAAATCGCTTAGCTCATCGCTTTGCGGGTCGAAGCGCGACAGACGGTTTTCGGCCACCAATAGATAGTCGCCAGCGGTGGTCAGGGCGGCGTAGGAAGTTTTGCGCGCAAGCGGCGTGACTCGGTGCTGGCTGCCATCGGCGTTGGCGCGATGCAGCTCGCCCTTGATGATGTTCACCCAGCGCACTTCACCACGAGCAACGTCCCAGCCCGGGCCTTCGCCCAACTCGCAGGCCGCCGCGACGCTGACTTGGGCATGGCCGAGGCAGGGCGACGTCACTTCAGCATCACTCATGTTGCCTGCCTTCTGCAGCCTGCCAGGCCGCCACCAGCCCGCGTGCGCGTTCGCCCACCTGTTCGGCGGTCAGGCCCGGCGTGTAGAGGGAAGAACCCAAGCCGGCACCGTGCACGCCGGCGGCGCGCCATTCGGCGAAGTTGTCCACGCCGATGCCGCCGACGGCGTAGAGCTCGGTACCCTTGGGCAGCACCGCGAGCATGGCCTTCATGTTAACGATGCCGACCTGAGTGGCCGGGAACAACTTGAGGCCGGAAGCGCCGGCAGCAAAGGCAGCAAAGGCCTCGGTCGGCGTGACGATACCGGGCATGGACACCAGCTCGAGACGCCGGCTCTCGCGGATGACGTCTGTGTTCATGTTGGGCGAGACGATCAGGCGGCCGCCGGCAGCGTGGACGTCGCGTACCTGCTGCGGCGTCAGCACGGTGCCGGCACCTACCAGGATTGTATCGCCATGGTTCTCGGCGCAGTGCTGTACCAGCGTCTCGATGCTGGAAAGCGGCTCGGGTGAATTGAGCGGCACTTCGATGCGGGTGATGCCGGCGCTGATGATTTCATCGGCGATGGCGGTAATTTCACTCGGCGCGACGCCGCGCAGGATGGCAACCAGTGGTAGCTTCATGGGAACTCCTAAGGTTTCGGACGATGCCGGGTAGGGCTGTTACCAAGCGGCCTGATGAATACGCCCCAGCCCGGCCAGGATCATGTCGGCATTTTCCGCCAGGCTGATGGCAAAACCGAGATGCTCGAGCGCGATTCGGTAGCGTTGGCAGAGCGCCTCAGCGCCGATCAACACCACCCGGCTGCCAGCCGGCAGACTGGCCGTCGCGTCTGCCAGTTCAAGGCCGAGAATCAGCCCGGAAAGTCGCGCACTCAGCTCGCCACGGCGAGCCGCACCTTCTGGCAGGCGGAGGTCGAGAAGGTCACGGGCACGAATGCCGAATAGCTCAGCGCTCAGGCGTGTCGGTGAGGCAAGTGCTGTGTCAATGCCGGCCAGATAAGCTGCCCGCTGGGCGTTCTGACTCAGGTCATCGCCGCCGACGGAATGCTTGAGCACCGAGTCCCGGCTGAGAAGGTTGAACAGCTCACCGCTCATGAAGGTCGTGAAGCCCTCGATGCCGCCGCGATTCAGCCTGGCCCATTTCGAGTGGGTGCCCGGCAGGCACACCGCGCCGCTGAAGTTCGGCTGCGTGGCCACCAGGCCCGCGAGCTGGGTTTCTTCACCGCGCATTACGTCGAAGGCGTTGCGTCCGGCATTGGTCGTATCGGCTGCGCGCCGTTCACACAGTCCCGGCACGATGCGAACCCGAAGGCGGCTGTCTTGGGTGGTGACCGGCGTCAACTGGCTACCCAGGCGGCCAAGCGCGTCATCGCCTTCATGCAGCGCCAGATAGGCGGCCTCGACCCAGCCCTGGCGCGCACCGGCCATGCCGCAGATCAGTACTGGCACCGGCGCCTCGGCCCGTACCGGCAGCCAGTCGGCGATCAGCTCCAGCAGCACGCTCTCAAATTCATCCGTCGCGAGGCCCAGCATGCCGCGAGGGCTGCTGGTCTGGGCGATCACGCTGTCCTCAGCATCGAGCGCCCAGGCGCGCAGGTTGCTGGAGCCCCAGTCGACGGCGATCCAGCGGGGGGCCGTTGCCGCGTTGCTCACACTCGACCTCCGTCAACCACCATGGGCTGACCGGTCATCATGCGCGAGGCGGTCGAAGCGAGGAACAGGCACGGGTTAATCATGTCTTCGACCGGAATCGCTTCCTTGAGGCACTGCTGGTCGATGCATTCGTTGAGGTCTTTGTCGTTGACCCACAGCTCGCGCTGACGCTCGGTCATTACCCAGCCCGGAATCAGGCAGTTGACGCGAATAGCGTCCGGGCCCAGCTCGCGGGCCAGTGCCTTGGTCAGACCCATGATGCCGGCCTTGGCGGTGACATAACTCGGGTAGCCGTCGAGCCCCAGCATGTAGCTGTTGGAGGACAGGTTGATGATGGCGCCGCCACCGAGGCTGCGCATATCGGCGGCCACCGCCTGGGCGGTAAAAAACTGCGGGCGCAGATTGGTGGCGATGGACTCGTCCCACTGCTCAACGGTCCAGTCTTCCAGGGTGTGGCGGGTATCGCGGGCGGCATTGTTGACCAGCACGCCGATGGGGCCGTGGGCCTCGCGGGCCTGGGCGACGGCCGCCTGCAGCGCGGCGACATCCTGGATATTGCAGCTGATGAACAGCGGGCGGTTAGCGTACTTTTCCTCCATGGCATCGCAGAAGGGCGTGGCATCGGACCGGCCGACGAAGGCGACTTGGGCCCCTTGGGCGAGAAAACCTTCGGTCAGCGCGGCGCCGATACCGGAGCCCCCGCCGGTGATGAATACGCTGGCGCCATCAAGATCGGGATAGCGAAAATCGGCGAAGGCAGGCGTCTGGGAAGAAGCGTTAGCAGCTGACATGGGAACTCCATCTTGTATCGGGGGCGGGCCGCCGCATTGCGGCGGCCCTGACGTATCAGGGGTGCGTTGATCTCACGCGCGCTGAGGCCAAGGGCCTACCACTCGGCAACGGAACCGTCTTCGTGGGTCCATACCGGGTTGCGCCAGCGATGGCCGACCTGGGCGCGTTCTTCGACGAACGCCTCGTTAATTTCGACGCCGAGCCCCGGCCCCTGCGGAATGGCGCAGAAGCCGTTCTCGATAGACAGCGCATCCTTGTCGACCAGATAGTCGAGGACGTCGTTGTCCTTGTTGTAGTGGATGCCCATGCTCTGCTCTTGAATAAAGGCGTTGTGACACACCGCGTCCAGCTGCAGAGAAGCGGCCAGCGTTAGCGGGCCGAGCGGGCAGTGTGGCGCCAGCGCGACATCATAGGCCGAGGCCAAGGTGGCGATTTTGAGGCCTTCGCTGATGCCGCCGCAGTGGGACAGATCCGGCTGGACGATGTCGACCATGCCGTCCGCGAGCAGATCGCGGAACTGAAAGCGGGTGTGTAGCCGCTCGCCGGTGGCCAGCGGATAGCTCAACCCGCTGGCGATATGCTTCAGGCTTGGCAGGTGCTCTGACAATACCGGCTCCTCGACGAACATCGGGTTGAACTGTTCGAGCTCGCGCAGCAGTACCTTGGCCATAGGACGGTGCACGCGGCCGTGGAAGTCGATGCCAATACCCACATCGGGGCCGACCGCGTCCCGGGCTTCCGCAACCCGCGCCACGGCGTCGTCGATCTTCTTGTGGGAATCGACGATCTGTAACTCCGGCGTGCCGTTCATTTTGAAGGCGGTAAAGCCCTGATCGACCAGCGCCCTGGCGCCTGCCCCCACATCAGACGGGCGGTCGCCGCCGGTCCAGGCGTACATGCGCATCTTGTCGCGCACCGGCCCGCCGAGCAACTGGTGTACGGGCACGCCCAGATCACGCCCCTTGAGATCCCACAGTGCCTGATCGATACCGGCGATGGCCGACATCAGAATCGGACCGCCACGGTAGAAGCCGCCGCGATACATCACGTTCCACAGATGCTCGATGTTGCGCGGGTCCTGGCCCACCAGATAGTCAGACAGCTCATGCACGGCTGCCTCGACGGTGGCAGCGCGGCCTTCAATGACCGGCTCGCCCCAGCCGTAACAGCCTTCGTCGGTTTCGATTTTCAGGAACAGCCAGCGCGGTGGTACCTGCCAGGTCTTAAGTTGGGTAATTTTCATGGGTGGGTGATCCTTGTGTGAGCAAACGGAAAACGGCGTAGAATCAGCGAGCTAAGCCGGTAAGGCAGACGCCTTGAGAGGGCGACCTCTGAGATCGACGCCCAAGTCGGCCGCCGTGCGTTCGAGCACCCGCTCGGCGGCTTCATGGGCGGCGTTGGGCTGTCGCAGGCGAATCGCTTCCATCACCCGGCGATGGCGTTCGAGGCTATCGTCCAAGCTGCCGGCCTGGTGATGAGAAAACTTGATGAGCTGCATGATCGAGGGGCGCAGTAAATGCCCCATCTGATGCCACACCAGATTATGACTGGCGCGATAAACCGCCTGGTGAAAGGCGACGTCATAGCCGGCATGCTCCTCGCGTCGCGAGGGGTCACCAGCGCTTTCGCGCATGCCTTCAAAGGCTGTCTCGAGGCGTGCCAGGTCCTGGGCGGTGGCATGCAGGGCGGCAAGTTCGGCGACATAAGGCTCGGCGGAGAGACGGAAGGCATAGACCTCGCGCACCAGCTGCGGGTGAGGCGTTTCAAGGCCGGCCATCCAGTCGCTGACCTGTGGGTCGAGCAGATGCCAGTCGGCGATATCGCGGACGACGGTGCCGCGGCCGGCAGTACGCTCGATCAGTCCGGCGCTGACCAGAGACGCTAGCGCGTTGCGCACCCGGTTGCGGCTAGCGCCGAAATGCCGGCACAAGTCCAGTTCGCGGGGGAAGGCGTCGCCGGGTGCCCAGTGTCCTGAGAGAACGGTATGCGCAAGCGTGGTGGCGAGTGCTAATGCCCCTCCAGCGTCAGGGGCAAGGGGAATGTTTGATAGGGCATTCATGGCCATGCTCCAGCATACTCTAAGATACATCTGACTTTATTTTATATATGTCAGACATATTTGCAAGCGTGCAGAAACGCCTGGATTCTGCGCAGATCCTTAATCGACTTCTTCGTTATGTAGCGCTTCGGCCGCGCCCAGCAGGCCGGTCCAGGGGGCCGTGACGACCCGCACAGGAATCTCGGCGGTGTAGCGATGCATGCGGCCCTTGTTAGTAAAGGCTTCCAGAAGGAGGCTGTCCGGTAGCCAGTCGAGCAGTCGTGGCAGAATGCCGCCACACAGATAGACACCGCCGCGTGCGCCCAGCGTGAGGGCGGCATCACCGCTGACGTCACCGAGAATCTTCAGAAAGCGCAGGATCGTCTCTTTTGCCAAGGCATCTCCGTTTGCTGCCGCCCGGGTCACTGCAGCGGGAGAATCACAGCTCGGACTGGCTCCGCTAAGCGCGCAGTGGGCAAAATACAGGTTCAGCATTCCCTGGCCGCACAGTAATCGTTCCACAGAGATACGCCCGTAGTGGTGACGAAAGTGGTCAAATAGTGCCTGCTCCTGCTTATCCGTGGGGGCGAAACTGACGTGGCCGCCTTCGGTGGGCAGTGGAATCCAGCCGTGTCTGCCGGGAAACACGCCGGCCATACCCAGCCCGGTGCCCGGGCCAATAACCAGGCGGGCCGCATGGGGCGCGGTGACGCCCGCCTGCAGCGTCACCAACTCGTGCTCGGCCACGTGGGGAACGCCGAGCGCCTGGGCCTCAAAGTCGTTGATGGCCTTGAACAACGTCAGACCCAGCGCCTCGCGAACCTCCTGGCGGGTGAAGTTCCAGGGGTTGTTGGTCATGGCGATGCGTTCATTGTGCACCGGGCAGGCGAAGGCCAGACACACCTCCCTGGGAGTTTGGCTGTCTTCAAGGTCAGTGCCATCAATGCCAACGCGAGTCAGGTAATCGCGGATGGCCGCTACCGGCCCGGAGTAATCCGCGCAGGGCAGGCTATGGATGGAATGTGGGGCAATGGCGCCCGGCGTTGTCAACGCAAAGCGCGCGTTAGTACCGCCGATATCGCCGAGCAGTGCGGGGCGTGACATAGGCGGACCTCAGGCATCCAGCTCGCGAATCGAGGCATCTTCCAGCGTCAAGTCGTCCGCCTCGAAGCTGCCAAAGACGCTGGCGCCCTGCTCGGCGCCATTGGCCAGGTGGCGAAAACCGGCGAACAGCTCGCGTCCTAGCCCAAAGTGGCTGCCTTCCACGTTGGCGCTTTCGGGCTGGCGCGACTGCCACTCGTTAGCGTCCATCAGGACCTCCAGGGTTCCGCGCTCGGCATCGAGACGGACGATATCACCATCCCGCAGCCGAGCGAGGGGGCCGCCGGTCAGTGCTTCCGGGGTGACGTGGATCGCCGCCGGCACCTTGCCCGAGGCGCCGGACATGCGTCCGTCAGTGACCAGTGCTACCTTGAAGCCACGGTCCTGCAATACGCCCAGGTGCGGGGTGAGCTTGTGCAGTTCCGGCATGCCATTGGCCTTGGGACCCTGGAAACGCACCACAACGATGACATCGCGATCCAGTTCGCCAGCTTCGAAGGCTCCCTTGAGCAGGTTCTGGTCGTTGAAGATGCGCACCGGGGCCTCGACCCGACGATGTTTGGCCTCGACCGCGGAAATCTTGATCACGCCGCGCCCCAGATTGCCATCGAGTACGCTTAGCCCTCCGGTGGGCGCGAAGGGTGACGCCACCGGGCGCAGGACCTCCTCGTCATGGCTCTTCAAGGGGCCTTCACGCCATACCAGTTTGTCCCCCTCGAGAAATGGCTCTTGGGTGTAGGCGGTTAAATCGGTGCCCATAATCGTGGGAATATCACCGTGAATCAGCCCGGCGCCCAACAGCTCGCGGATCAACAGGCTCATGCCACCGGCGGCGTGAAAATGGTTGATGTCCGCCTGGCCGTTGGGGTAGATCCGCGTCAGGCTCGGCACAACGCCTGACAGCTCGCTGAAATCGTCCCAGGTGATGGTCAGGCCGCTTGCGGCGGCCATGGCCACAAGGTGCAGGGTGTGGTTGGTCGAGCCGCCGGACGCGAGCAGGCCGACAATGGCATTGACGATGGAGCGCTCGTCGATCTGGCGGTAGAAGGGACGATAGCTGCCGCCTGGCTCGCTATTGCGTATCGCCTGCTCCGTGGCAAAGCGGGTCAGGGCGTCCCGCAGGGGCGTATTGGGATTGACGAAAGACGCGCTGGGAAGATGCAGCCCCATGATCTCCATCATCATCTGGTTGGAATTGGCGGTGCCATAAAACGTGCAGGTGCCAGGGCTATGATAAGACTGGGACTCGGCTTCGAGCAGTTCATCGCGACCGACCTTGCCTTCCGCATATAGCTGACGTATCCGGGCTTTTTCCTTGTTGGGCAGGCCGCTGGGCATGGGGCCGGCGGGTACGAAGAGGGCCGGTAGGTGACCAAAGCGTGCCGCGCCAATGAATAGCCCCGGGACGATCTTGTCGCAGACGCCAAGATACAAGGCTGCGTCGAACATGTTGTGGGAAAGCGCCACGGCGGTGGCCATGGCGATAACCTCACGGGAAAACAGCGACAGCTCCATACCCGGCTGCCCCTGGGTGACCCCGTCGCACATGGCGGGTACGCCACCGGCGAATTGCGCGGTGGAGCCCATCGCCTGGGCAGCCTCCTTGATGATGTCGGGAAAGGGGGCCAATGGCTGATGAGCGGAAAGCATGTCGTTATAAGATGAGACGATAGCAAGATTGGCGCTGTTCATCAGCTTGAGCCGGTTCTTGTCTACCTCCCCGCAGGCGGCAAAGCCGTGGGCCAGGTTGCCGCAGGAAAGTTCACCGCGATGCACGCCAAGGCTGTGCTGGTTTTCCATGCGCTGCTCGTAAAGGGCGCGACGTTCTTTGGAGCGATCGCGAATGCGCTCGGTGACGCGCCGGACGGTATTGTTCAAGGGGGCGATAGACATGGCAATGGCGACCTCAGCTGTCAGTGATAGTCAGCAATGTTAGTAAATTTAGCAAAAGGCCCGTGTGGGGAGGGCGTTTTCTCTATGGTAAAACGTAGTTGGTACAGTCAGGTGCTGGCAATGAGAGCCGCTGTTGCCCTCTGCTGGTTAAAAGCAGGAGGTTAGAGGCGATAGCTGCCCCGACGCAAGAGTAAATTCGCCAGGGAAGGGTGAACTATCACTCGACAGCGGCGTTACTGCCGGCAGCTTGCATAGCCAGGGCGGTATCCAGCATGCGGTTGGAAAACCCCCACTCGTTGTCATACCAGGCCATGACCTTCACCAGGCGGCCGTTGACGCGAGTGTGATTGGTGTCGAAGACGGCGGAGCTGGGGTCGTGATTGAAGTCGATGGAGACCAGCGGTAGAGCATTGAGCGACAAGATCGGCGATTTTTCTACCGCCCGCTCCATGATGGCATTGATCTCCTCCTTGCTGGTTTCGCGGCCGGCGGTGAAGGTCAAATCCACGAGGGAGACGTTGATGACCGGCACACGCACGGCCAGCCCGTCGAGCTTGCCCGCCAGCTCCGGCAGCACCAGGCTAACCGCTGAGGCAGCACCGGTCTTGGTAGGAATCATCGAGTGAGTGGCGCTGCGTGCCCGGTAGGGGTCTTTATGATAGACATCAGAGAGGTTCTGGTCGTTGGTGTAGGCGTGCGTCGTGGTCATCAGGCCGTTTTCGATGCCCACAGCGTCGTTGAGAACTTGGGCGACAGGGGCCAGACAGTTGGTCGTGCAGGACGCGTTGGAGACCACCTTGTGCTCGGCGGTCAGCACCTCTTCGTTGACGCCGTATACCACGGTAGCATCGGCATCGGGGCTGGGTGCGGAGATCAATACGCGCCTGGCGCCCGCTTCTAGGTGACGCGCGGCATCGGCCCTTTGAGTAAAAAGCCCCGTGCATTCCATCACCAGATCCACGTTCAAACGCTTCCAGGGCAGATTATCGGGGTCGTGTTGCGCGAGTATCTCGATACGGTCACCGTCAACGCTCAAGCTGGCGTCGTCATGCTCCACCGGCGTGGCGAAACGCCCATGGGTGGTATCGAAGCGCAGCAGATGAGTGTTGATGGCCGAGTCACCCAAGTCATTGATGGCAACGACCTGGATGTGCTCGCGATAACCGCCTTCGTACAGGGCGCGAAGAACATTACGTCCGATGCGGCCGAAGCCGTTGATAGCGATTCTGAGAGTCATGATACTTACCTTACAATGCAGTGATGTCTTGAGTGTTATCCAACCGCAGGCGAAGGTTTCGGCTATTCCCTAGGGGTAGCATTGGCTTGGGAATAGCAGGTTAGTGGCCTGTTCGCTTTTGTCCAAGGTGCCGCAATGATGTGAAGGGTACAAGAAATTTTGGTAAGTTTACTACGAAAGGTGAGTCTTCGCAGTTGGGTGTCGCAACGTAGCACTTGAATGTCGTGTCGAGGTTGCGCAACGACGGCTGAAGGCAGACGTTAGCGGCCTCTGTCAGCCACTTCACATGATCGACGACTTGGTTGTTGTCTTTTAAGCTAGCTATGTTTCTTCCTTCGGGGTACTGGTTTTGTGTGTTTCCGCGCTATCACGTGGCGTGAAATTGTCTCGTGTAATGATGGGAGTACGGCGTTCGGTCCACCACATCCAGATGATAGACACGAGCGTGACGCTAAAGCACAGCATCCAGACGGTGGTAGCGATGCCGGTGATATCGACCAGCGCGCCAAACATGATCGGCAGTAAAAAGCCGCCGAGGCCGCCGGCTAGCCCGACAATGCCCGAAACCAGCCCCAGGTTTTCGTGATACTCGTTAGACAGGTATTTGAACACCGAGGCCTTGCCGATACCCCACGCGATACCCACTACAAACAGCGCGGCGGTGAACAGCCATATCGGCACCCCAAAGCCGAACGTCACGCGGCCACCGTCGCTTGCGGCCTGTACGCTGTATTGAGTTTCGGGGTAAGACATAATGAAAAGTGCTACCAGGCTGGCCCATAAGCAGCCCCAGGTAACGGCATGCGCGCCGAAGCGGTCAGAGAGCCAGCCGCCAAACGCGCGCACCACGCCCGAGGGCAAGACAAAAATGGTGGCGATTAGCGCGGCGAGCTGAATACCCATGCCGTATTCGTTCATGTAATAGCGGGTCAGCCACAGCGAGACACCCACAAAACCGCCGAACATGACCGAGTAATACTGGCAGTATTTCCAGACCTTGGGGTCGTTGAGCACGCGGAGCTGTTCGCGCAGCGAGACGTTGTTCGATGAGCGGTGGTCGGGATTTGAGTAGGTGAAAAACCAGAATATCAGCGCGGTGGCGAGCATGATCGCGGCATAGAGATTGGGCACAGCCTGCCAGCTGAAGAGCACGATAACCGTCGGAGCGATGAACTTGGTGACCGCCGCGCCAGCGTTGCCCGCGCCAAAAATACCCATGGCCAACCCTTGGCGATCCTGCTCGAACCATTTGGCGGTATAGGTAATGCCCACGGAGAAGGTGCCACCGGCCAGGCCGATAAAGGCGCCGAGCACCAGCAGCTGCCAGTACTGGGTGGCGAACTGGATAAGCCAGATGGCCGGCAAAATCAGCAGCAGGATGATGAAAAATATCGGCCGGCCGCCGTAACGGTCGGTCATTGAGCCCAGCGGAAGCCGGCTGATGGCGCCGGTGAGTATCGGCACTGCGGTGAGAATGCCGAACTGGGTGCCGTTCAGGTTCAGCTCTTCGGCAATGGGGACGCCGATTTCGCCGAACATCGTCCACACCATAAAACACATGGTGAAGGCGAAGGTATTGGCAATGAGCACTGCGGTTTGCTTGAAGCGTAGAGAGGCCATGCGAATCCCTTTAGGCAGGCGCCGTGGTTAAATAGCCGCGGCGCGAAATAAGCGCCGCGTGTGCTGTCGTTATCAGTACGGCATTCGTCAGTACGGCATTTGTCAGTACTATGGATTTTTAACGTAGGCGTTTTTACGCAGATAAAACCACCAGTTGACCCCCAGGCAGCAGGTATAAAAAACGGCGAAGCCGTACATGGCAAGCTCGGGCGTACCGGCTTTGATCTGATCGCCGATGACCTGGGGGGCAATAAACGCGCCGTAGGCGGCAATCGCCGAGGTCCAGCCGAGCACCGGGCCCTTTTGCTGGGCATTAAAAATCACGCCGATGCTACGAAACGTTGAGCCGTTGCCAATGCCGCTGGCGGCAAACAGCACGATGAACAGCGCTAAAAACTCCCAGAAATACTGGTTGGGGTCGGTGGCGTTGTACGCCAGCATCATCACGTAGCCGGTGGCCGCCGAGGCAATGACCATCACCACGGAAATAACCTGAGTCACGATCGCACCGCCAAATTTGTCGGCAATCCAGCCGCCGACGGGGCGAATCAACGCGCCAACGAAAGCGCCGATCCACGACCAGGTCAGCGCACTTGGGGCATCGGGGTTGGCAATGCGAGTGACGGTGCCGTCGGCGGCCACGTCCATCATGTTGCCGAAGATAATGTTGATGGAAAGAGGTAGCGCAGCGGAAAAGCCGATAAAAGAGCCAAACGTGGCGGTATAAATGATGGTCATTGCCCAGGTGTGGGTGTTGCGAAATATCTGGTACTGGTTTTTGATACTGGTTTTAATCGCGCCCGGCAGCAGCAGTAAAAGGCCCAGCGTCAGTAAAATGGTAAGCGGCAGCGCCAGCCACATGTTGATCCAGGTAAGCGCCAGCACGCC
>Ga0208135_100323_pt1 | contig 32136 bp, 30 predicted proteins | sample AntDeeMetag02WF5_FD_184757 | JGI IMG/M metagenome (GOLD analysis project Ga0208135, IMG submission 184757) | Saline lake microbial communities from Deep Lake, Antarctica - Antarctic Deep Lake Metagenome 02WF5 (SPAdes) (version 2) | ecosystem: Environmental > Aquatic > Non-marine Saline and...
ATGAGATATCGTGCCATCGCCACGCCATCAGCAGTATACCGGGTCACGGCTGCCACTCAGTCTGGCGCTTCTCACGTATCTCGGCTTCCATCTCTTCGGCCATCTGTTCACGCTTCTCATCGGAGATAGTCTCATCGACGAGCATCCCGCGCCCCGCTGATCGAGTTGCCTTTCGGAGTCGGATTCCATCTCCAGTCTTCTCCCAGTGGATTTTGTCACCCTCTTCGAGACCAAATTCCTCGCGGAGTGGCTTTGGGATGGTAACCTGACCTTTCCGAGTGATTCGTGTTATTTTATCTTTGCTATCGTTGTCGGCACTCATAGATGGTACTACGGGCTGTAGTACTAAGAGTTATCGCCCGAAAAGCTCGTGAAAGTAGGTGTGGCCGAGCTATCGGTCTTGCTTCTCAACGACTTGACCCCCTCCCACGCCTGAAGACGTCTCCAGGAATCGGAGATTTCTGGTGTGCGAACGAATTGCGCCGCGATTCGGTAACAGCGTGGCTGTCTTGTGGTGCGGTCAAACGCGCTCCATCCTTAGCCGAGTCATCGTCGACCCGACCGACTGATTGATCCCGTCGACTGCCGATATCTAGGTATGCGGCGAACTCGATTTGTGGCTCTCGTTGGTGTCACCGGATGAATTCGCAGGTATTCCTAATACAACGGCTGGCCGTGATCACCTGTTCAATTGGGGCGAGCAGGCGACTGCACTCGCTGAGGACAAATTGGAATGAACGCAAGTCGAGATAATCATTGATCCTGACTCAGACAGACGCGGCTACTTTGATCGACTCCTCGTGTATCTCTATGTCGACGGGCAAAATTTCAATGAGCGACTTTTGATGGAGGGCTATGCCCGGATGTACGACAGTCAGTTCTCGCTGCGCGAGGAGTTTGTAGCACTCGAGCAGGAAGCCCAAGCTACCGGCGTGGAACTGTGGGCTTTCCAAGGCCCCGATACTGAGTCGGGAACGGACAGCGACAGCAGCGACGTTGAGGTTCCACCACTGCCGTCGGATGGTGATTACAACTGTGGCGACTTTGAAACGCAAGAAACGGCCCAATACGTACTAAAGAACGAATCGGGCGATCCACACAGCCTCAATAGAGTCACCGCATTTTCAACTACAGTTATCTTAACACTACGAATACAAAGTAAGTAAGTTTTACACATGATGGGTTGGTAACGATTTACAACCAGATGAGTGATGGGAGACAATTTGGCGAAGCGGTGCTAGTAATTGCCGCCATTGTGGCGCTGCTGCTCTCGGCTGCATTTCTTCCCGTCGTCGACGTCTTCGGTGACGGAAGTGGCCCCGGAGTGATCGGGTTCTCTGATGGCGAACTGGAGGGAAGTGGACTCGGTGGTGGCGACAGAGACGGCGAGATGCCAAGTGGCACGCCGGGATCGCCGGTCGGCGGTTCGCTCGCGGCCCCCGAGCAGACTAGTATTAGCGGTGGATTTGACGGGGAAATCGATTCAGTGCCGCTGTTTGTCGTCGACTCGCCGGAAGACACCTACTGGCGGCAGACCGCCTACACGAGCTACACGGGCACCAGCTGGGAGCAGTCGACCGACGATCAGCCTATCTCGGAGGGCGTGCCGAATGACGACCGGACGGTAGACAGCCGGACTGTCGACTACGAGGTGACCGTGTTGACCAGTACCCGGTCGCTACCGACGGCGTGGCAGCCGAAGAGTGTCAGCCTGTCGAACCAGTCGGGAACCACTGTCCGTGCGTCGACAGTTGGCAGTGTCAGCACCGATCGGTCGATCTCCAAAGGCACTACGTACTCCGCGGAAAGTTCGCCTCCACCCCGCGATGCGACCACCCTTCGGCGGGCCGACGGGCAGGCTCCGGCCGAGATCCGTCGGACTTACACGCAGTTACCAGCCGACACGCCCGATCGGGTCGGTGAGCACACCGCTGAGATCGTTGACGGCGAACAGACTCGGTACGATCGCGTGACAGCAGTCAAAAACTGGCTCAAATCGAACAACGGCTACTCGTTGCAGACCGATATCGATCCCAACGAGCCGATCGCCGACCAGCTCATCTTCGAGGTCGACGAGGCCTACTGCCAACACTTCGCGACGACGATGGCGGCCATGCTGCGGAGTCAGGACATCCCTGCGCGGTACGTGGTCGGCTTCTCGGGAGGTCAATCGGTCGGTGACGACGAGTACCTCGTCACGAGCGACCGGGCCCACGCGTGGGTTGAGGTCTACTTCGAGAGCGTTGGCTGGGTGCGGTTCGATCCGACGCCGGGCGGCGACCTCCCGGTCAACTCCCCGCAGCCACCGTACGACCTCTCGTTGAACCGCTCGGCGGTCGTCGGGGCCGATGTCACAGTAAGCGTCGACAAAAACGACAGCGCAGTCGTCGGGGTCCCGGTCTATGTCAACGACGAGCGCGTCGGCTGGACCGACGCGGGCGGCAAAGCGACGACGACGCTGCCGTACGCTGAGGAGGTCACAATCACCGCTCGTCCCCGCGGCTCGGAGACGAAGTACGACGACGACTCGAGATCGACCACCACCGTCGCCGATCTCGACGGCTCGGTGTCGACCCCTCTCGCTGCGGATCTCAGCGACGTGTCGTCGACCGTGAAGCCCCGCCTTGCCGGGGTGCTGTCGACCGTGGCAGGCAGTCTCCCGCTGCCGATCTACCGGCTCGGCGGCCCGACGGTCGACACACTCAGTTCTGGAGTTCTGCAGGCAGGAGACGGAAACGAGGAGTCGTCGGTGACCTATACCTCGGAGACAAATGCGACAATCTCGGTCGGCGGGAACCGGACGACGGGCGGGACCGCCCAGGTTGTGGTCACCGTTCGGGACGTGCCGGTTGCCGACGCCAGTATCAACTTCGACGGCGAGACCGTCGGGTCGACCGACACCGATGGAGTCTACGAGCTCTCGCTGTCGGACATTGAGCCGGGCAACTATTCGGTCCGGGCGACGCGGGGACCGGTCGACGCCTCGTCGACGCTCGCCGTCAGCCCGTCCGAAGACGACTCGGAGACAGGCGAGAACGAGGAACGCGATCCGCTCGCGCCCAACATCTCAGTGTCACCGTCTCTGATTGCACTGCCGGGAACCACGGCGACCACGACGGTCAGCCGCGACGGCCAGCCGATCTCCGGCACCGCGGTCCGTGTCGACGGCAAGATCGTCGGCGAGACTGACGCCGACGGCACCGTCGGCTTCTCGTTCCCGATCGCCGATTCGGTCGTCGTCGCCGCCAGCGCCAACGGCGTCACCGGCGAGCAGTCGGTAGAGGGTCTCTACCGGAACGCTGGTGGGCTGGTCGCTGTACTTGTGGGGGTCCTCGTCGGCCTCGGCGTGCTCGCCCGGCGGTACGGGATCACTCGACAGCTACTGACACGCAAACTCGCGGCTGTCGTCAGTATCATTATAAGCATCCCTCACCGGCTGACCAACCTCGTAATCCGGCTGGCGACCTCCTTCGAGGCTGCGATCGCGGGGCTCTGGCGACGGCTCCGTTTGCTGCCAAGCCTCCTGTCGGGATCGCTGGCCGACGTGATACGTCGGCTGAGCCCTCGCAGACTGTTGCTAGCGGCGGTCGCGTGGGTTCGCGCCCGGCTCCGAGGGCTTCGCCGCAGCGACGCCGACACCGCGGCTAACGCGACCGGCACGGGAAGCGCCGAAACCGAGGAACACCGGCGAGTCCGGGCGATCTGGGGGTCGTTCGTCGAGTTCGTTCGGCCGCCGAAGCTGTCGACCCGGACTCCCGGCGAGATCGGCCGGTATGCGATCGACCGGGGGCTGCCGCGGCGGCCCGTGGAGTACATCACCGAGCTGTACCGTGCCGCCGAGTACGGCCGCCGGTCGCCCAACGACTCGCGGCTCGAATCGGCCCGTGAGGCGTTGTCAACGGTTCGGGAGGAGGATGACGAATGAATCGCGGGCGTCTGGCCCGGACCCTGCTGCTGTTAGTCGTGAGCGGCACGGTTCTCGGCTTTGCCGCCGTCGTCGGCTACCACCCTGAACTCCTGCCGCCGGAGGTTGCTACGCAGTTGGACCAGCTGACCGGGGCCGTCGGGGTGCGGACTGCGATCCTCGTGGCGGGTGGAATCCTCGCCTGTATCGGGCTGTTGGGCTCGTGGACGTGGCGAACGAACGACCGGACGTCGGTGTTGTCGGAGCTATCGCCCGAGCAGCCGGATCGGGAGGTCGACGTGACCGGCGCAGCCCTGACCGCGACGTTCGAATCCGGGCGGGACGGACGGTATGGCTCCAAGGCCGTCGAGGAGTCGCTCCGGGCGGCGCTGGTCGACCACTACTGCCGCGAGTTCGACGATCGCGAGGCCGCCGAGAAGTACGTTGACGACGGTGAATGGACCGACGATCAGGTGGCTGCGGCGACGCTAACCACGACCGACTCGGTCGACTTCCCCTTGTTATACCGACTGTACGCGTGGCTGTATCCCAACCACGCCTACAGCTACCGGACACGACGGACGTTGCGCGCGGTCGAGGACACCTGTGCGGCGGAGTTGACGGCCTACAGCCCGCCGGAACGGCGGCAGGGGCGGTTCGGCCAGTTACGATCCCTCTTCGACTCCGGAGGTGACCGACAGTGAGACATACCCGCTATCGGATCATGCGGGCCTACGCGATCATCCTCGTGGCGGCCGGGATCGCAACTGCATCGCTCGCGCTGGTGCTCGCGGCGGCCGTCCCGCTGGTGTTCGCCCTCTACGGGGCGCTGTCGGGCTCGCCGACCGTCGACGGCGTCGTCGAAGTCAACCGGGAGCTCAGCCCCGAGACCCCCCTTCCCGGCCAGCCGGTCGAAGTGACCCTTACAGTCCGGAACACGGGCGAGACGGCGATCCCGGACCTCCGGGTCGTCGACGGCGTCCCCGAGGAACTCGGCGTCACAGAGGGCTCGCCCCGCGCTGGCGGCGCAGTCTCCGGCGGCAGCGAGCTGTCGACGACCTACACGCTGGCTGCCGACCGTGGAACCTATGCCTTCGACGACGTGGCCCTCAGCGCGCGCAACCTCAACGGGACGCGGGTGGTCGGGGCGAACATCGAGGCGACAGGCGACACCGACTTCGAGTGTCGGGTTGCTGTCGAGGACATTCCGGTCCAGCAGACCACCTCCTACACGGGCCAGCTGGCGACGGACTCCGGCGGGCCGGGCGTCGAGTTCTACGCGACCAGGGAGTACCGGCCGGAGGACCCGACCAAACGGATCGACTGGCGGCAGTACGCCAAGACCGGCGAGTTGGCGACGATCGACTACCGCGAGCAGCACGCCGCCCATGTCGTCGTCCTCACCGACAGCCGCCGTCCGACCCACACGGCGGCCGCCCCGACTGACCCGACCGGCGCGACGCTGAGCGCCTACGCCGCGACGATTGCCCTCGAAGTACTGATCGACGAGGGCCATCACGTCTCGCTGGGCGCACTCGGGATCACCGACCCACAGACCGACATTGGGCCCCCGGCGTGGGTTTCGGCTGACGCAGGCACCGCCTTTAGTACCCACGCGACGGCGATCTGCAACGCCGCGGCGTCGACCACGACCGACAGGGTCGACGACAGGGACCACTCCGACGACGCCGACGACGTGGAGTCGACCAGCACCGACCCCCACGGTGAGGCCGCGTCGGCCGCGATGGCCGACGGCGGCACCGAGTGGCAGCGCCTCCGGTCGCTCGTGCCGACCGGCGCACAGGTGATGCTGTGCACCCCCGTGACCGACGAGGCGATCGTCGACCTCGTCGAGTCGCTCCGGGGCGACGGCCACGAGGTGACGGTGCTCTCGCCACAGATCGCTCCCGAGACCGTTGGCGGCCGGACGGTCGCCCTCGGGCGAGCTGTCTGGCTCGACCGGCTCCGGTTCCTCGGGGCGACGGTCGTCGACTGGGATCGAACCGAAAAACTACCCGTCGCGCTGGCGCGGGTCTTAGATACGGGGGTGCGGTGATGGCTGGTCGAACTCTCCTGCCGGAGCCGGATACGACGCGGCTCGGCTCGCTGCTGATCGCCACCACTGTGGCCCTTGGCGGCTGGCTCCTCACGAGCGCTACGGGGTCGCCCCAGCCCGCCCTCACCGCTGGTCTCGCCGGGGGGCTATTGGGGGGCATCGTACTGGTTCGAGACACCGAGACACCAATCGGGACCGCGGTTGCGACGCTGCTGTTGCCGGTGCCGAGCCTCGTTGGGCTGGTCGCTGTCGGCCTTCCGCTTCGTGAGCTGGTGCCGCTGGCGATCGCAGGCGAACCCTTCGTCCGACCGCTGATCGGCCAGCTCGGGGTGATCGTCGCCGTCGGGATGGCCGCCTTCGGCGTCGTCGCTACGCTCGATATGGGCGTCGGGAAAGGCGCAGTTACCGAACTCTGGGGGACGGCCATGCGGGCGCTATTCGGGATCGGTGTCGCGCTCGCTGGCCTGCTGGTCCTCCAACTCGACGCCCTAGCTGCGGTTCCCATCTCCATTCCCGGCGTCGACGGCTCCATCTTCACCGCATTCGTCTACCGGCCCTCGGAGCCGCTGGTCGTACTCGTCACCTTCTGGCTCCTCATGACCCTACAGGTCGGGACACTCAAGCTACTGGTCGCGGTGGCTCCCATCGGCGAGTTGACGCCACAGACGAAACAGGCGGCTGTCAGGCGAGGACTCTCGCGGACCCATTCGGTGCTCAATGCGGCCTTCGCGATGGCACTTGGGCTGACGACGGTGTCGATACTGCTTACGTTTGGGGGAGTCGACCTACGGCCGCTTCTCGCTTTCTTCCCGGCGGCCTTCGAGCTGTTTGCGGCCCCCGGCCTCCGCCGCGGTCTCGTGTCCGGGATCGGTCTCGTGACGCTCGGAACGGTCCTGCTTGGGGGATTGCAGTTCGTCACCGGCCGCGTCACCGACACCGTCGGCAGCCTCATCCCCTCGCTGCTGGCCGGGGGGAGCGCGGTGGCGGTCGCCGTCGTCGGCTCGCCGCTGGTGCCGCGGGTCGTCGACCGGATACCGGAGACACCAGTTGTTCCGGTCGACCAGGTGGTCGACGCGCTGACGCCGACGGGGGTTGTTCTCGCGGCGCTCACCGTCGCCGTGGCGCTGCTGACCGGCGTCCTCGCCGTGATCGTGACTGCGGGAGGACTCAGATATGTCCCCCGGCGAACCGCGGGTAGCGCCATCGCCAGCGCGGGGCTCGGGCTCGGTGCGATCGCCGTCGGGATCGCCGGTGCCGGGGTGCTCGTCGTCTTCGCCACCGTCGCCGTCTCGATCCTCGTCTGGAACATCGGCGAGCGAAGCGTCACGACACGGGCCGAACTGGGCTCCCTCCCGTCGGTCCAACTGGAAGCTGTCCACACGTTCTCGGCGCTCGGCCTCGCGGTCGTCGGTGTGGGACTGGCGTGGGGGCTGTACACGAACGCCCTCGGTCGACTCGCCGTCAGCGGCGGGACACTCGTCGGTGTCCTCGCTTCGGCCGTGGGTGTGCTGTTGCTGGTCGTCGCTCTTCGGGGATGAGAAAAGTCTGCAGCCGACCGCTCAGTCGGCGGTCGCCGCCGCACCTGGCACCTCGACGCTGTCGAGGAGGTCAGCGACGATATCCTCGGGGTTGACGCCCTTGATCTCAGCCTCGGAGGTCAACACCAGCCGGTGGGTCATCACCGGGCGGGCGATGGCCTTGATGTCGTCGGGCGTCACGTAGTCACGGCCGCCGATGAGTGCGCGGGCTCGTGCGGCCTCGAAAAACCGCTGGATGCCACGCGGCGAGACGCCCACGTCGACGCGGGGGTCCTCGCGGCTCGCGCGGGCGAGGTCGACGAGATACTCCTTGACTGACTCTTCGATACGCACTCGTTCGGGTAGCTGGCGGAGCGTGGTCACCTGCGAGATGTCGACGACCGGGTCGACGGTCGGCATCTGAGTGTCCCGGCTCGCCCGGCGGCTGATGAGGTCGATCTCGCCACTGCGGCCAGGGTAGCCGATCGAGGTCTTGACGATAAATCGGTCCCGCTGAGCCTCCGGCAGACGGAAAGTACCCTCTTGTTCGATAGGATTCTGGGTGGCAATGACGAAAAACGGCTCCGGGAGGTCGTAGGTTGTCCCGCCGACGGTAACCTGGCCCTCGTCCATTGCCTCTAGGAGCGCTGACTGAGTTTTTGGCGGTGCGCGGTTGATCTCGTCGGCCAGCACAATGTTGGCGAAGACGGGCCCGCGCTGGAACCGAAACTCGCCGCGCTGTTCGTTGTAGATCTGCGAGCCCGTGATGTCGCTCGGCAGCAGGTCGGGCGTGAACTGGATGCGGGTGAAATCTAGGTCAAGTGCGTCGGCCAACGCGACAGCGGTGAGCGTCTTCCCCGTTCCAGGAACGTCTTCCAGCAGGACGTGGCCACGGGCCAGCAGGCCCGTCGCCACGGTTTCGAGGAACTCCCTGTCGGTGATTACGGCCTCGCCGATCCGGTCTATCACTGCAGTAACCCGTTCTGCAGCCTCTTCCATCCGCTGACCATCTCCCATATGATATCGTCTCTGATCGGTATGACCTTATCAGTTGTTGTGACTGTACAGTTGACATCCACCGCGTATTACAACAACACCCTGCGGCCCCGAGTCGGTTCACGGGGCAGGGCAAGACAGAGGCAGGGGGTGACACAGTGTGACGTCGACGAGTCTAGGAACATCACGCTAACGACAGTTCGAACGCATCACGAGACGGTAGCGGAACAAGCAGCCCGACAGTCTCCCGTACAAGCATCGTTAGAAGGAATAATTTTCCTAGCAAATTATTTGTTCTTAACGTCTGCAACACGCAGTATGACCGAAAGGTGGGATGAGGTCAACGAACACGTCAAAGCAGACTGGAAAAACGACACGACTCCGTTCGAGCGGGTGTGCGAGATCGTCGGATAAACCCACGACAGGCAGTCGGTAGCCGAGATCACCGATCACGCCCTCGTCAGCGAGCCAACGGCCCGTCGACACTGCAAGTCCCTTGTGAACACAGGGTTCGCCGAGACAGAACCGGACGGCCAAACAACGCTGTACAAGCGAAACAGCGACCTGATGTTGATGTCTCGGATCCATGAGCTTCGTGAGGAAGCCACCCGAACGGAGTTGCTTGAGGGCATCAAAGAAATGAAGGCCGAGATACGGCGCTATGAGGACCGCTACGACGTAGTGTCACCTGAAGAGCTCAGCCAGCGACTCGACACCGACGAGACGGAGGGCTGGGACGACCTCACCGCATGGCGAACGACACGACAGAATCTCGCCGTCGCCTACGCAGCACTCGCTACGACGAGGCCAGCCACCAGCTTGCGGTATGAGTGAGGACGATCGAGCTGGCGAGTTCGGGCCGATCTATCTCCCGGCGCTCCAGCGGATTCGAGACCGCTAGCTTGAGCTTGAACCGTTGGTCGACGTGACGTCGTAGGATAATGTTGTCACACCCACAGAACTCCAGATCAGCCACAGCGATAGGCTCAGAGATGCCGAAAGCGCGTGACTTGATATCTAGTGGAGCGAGCTTGGGATGTATTCATTCCACTACGTCGACAGCGAGGCTCGCAACTGGCGTTTCGATCGATACCCGAACACACACTCATCTGAGATCCACTTTCATCCGCCGCCCGATGCTACCACGACAGCAGCCGAACCGTCTTGTATCGGCGTGACCGAGGTGTCACTCGTAACTCATGCGGTCCATGCGCTGTGGCGCACGGCATACGAGGACGACGATGTCGACCAACTGAATAGCACATCAAACCCACCGTCGGTACTTCCCAACCGATCAGAGAGCTGGTGCTAAAACGTAGCTCTCATCAGTAAGATGTCTGGTTGAAAGAATGTGTTCACCATACCTCAACCAGACGGTTGTCTTTCAGCTACAGACGTGAAAGAACTAGCGGAAGATCTCGTCGAACAGCTCCCGCTGCCGGGAATCGAGGGCTCGCCCCTCGATCCCGGCGAGATCTGGGATGTCGTAACTCTTGCAGCTGTTAACCAGACTTCAGTCTGGGAAACTTGCAAAGACAACGACAATGCTTCCTGTGACGACACTGTCATGGACTGGCTTCATACACTCAATCGAGAGTGGCTAGAGCGGATTGCTAACGACCTTCTCAAGGAGATGGCAATGACGATCCTCGACCCTGATCGGTCGAGGATCGTCTCCATTGATTTCGTCGATAACCCCTACCATGGAACGTACAACGATGAGAGCGGCGAACTCTGCCGAATAGCAGCCAAAGACGGTACAACAACGTGTCACCGCTACTGCACCGCATATCTCGTCTCAAACGGGAAGCCGGTGACACTGGCAACGACGTACGTGCGAAGTGATGAGAAAGAAGCCGATGCGGTCGAGCGTATCCTCGACCGCATCGGGGCCTATCCCTTCGATACAGACCTTCTATTGGCTGATCGTGGCTTCTACAACGAACGCATCCTGCGTCGATCACGTGATATTGCTGCGACTGTCGTCCCCGTCCAAAAGAAGGGCAAACGCATGAAGAAGAAGCTAGACACACACTGTTCGTACATGACGACCTATCGAATGTACAAAGACTGCAAGCGGGAACTGAAATTCCCGCTTGCAGTCGCTGTTTCCTATCAAGCCGGAGATCGTGGCAAGAGCGGGGAAGTCGTTCGAGGCTATGTGGCGTGCGATCTGGCTGATCGCACGCCGAAGCAGGTCGAACAACTCTATCGGAAACGGTCGGCGATTGAGACCAGCTATCGTGTTTTCCGCCAAGCACGGGTGGTAACGACGACACAAGATCCAATCGTCCGCTTCGCGTTTGTCCTAGTCGGATTCTTGCTGGAGAACCTCTGGCTCGTGCTTCGCTGGGCGGTCGTCGCCCGCCCACAGCGGGGCGGGCGCGACCTGCCCGAAGAGTTCACATTCAAAACTTTCTCTGACTGGATCAGACACGCATTAGAGGAGGAATTAGATCGAAGTTGGCAGATCGAGATGAACGGCGTCGGTGTGCCGGAAGCGTACGCACCGGCCGCGGGCTGAGCCAGCCCGCGGCCTCGGGTAAGCGTCTCCTGAGCTACAGCACCCGTCTCTGACAGCTACTTGGGTTCTTTCCGCTTGGTTCTCTTGATCTGTGAACACTATTCCACTCTTCACAGAGCAATCACGAAGCGTTTGATCCAATGGAGCGTGACTCAGCACAGTTCACGAAGCAGCGTTCGGGAAGTACCGTTTATTAATTTCATCACAACCAAATCTCTGTACTATTTCGGGAGCTGAAATATTTTAACGGGAGACAAAGTCGTTCGGTTCCAACTCGTTCATTCCATGCAGGCTATCAGTATCACCTTCAAGCAGGATTTCTCTTAGAATCCGTTGCAAAAGGATGCGTAGAGAGTTGTGGTCCCTGATCACTTCCCGGGTTGTGACACTGGAGCCGCCGTGGATGACATGGTTCCGGGACCTGTACCAAAAATACTCAAGAGTGAGATCTTCCAGATCGCAGATGTTGTCTCCGTACTTCGATTTTAAGCTTCCTTTGTCAGGGATCAAATCCCGATACTCGACTTCGAGAGTATGGATCAATTCCTTGATTTGGTCTTCGGTGCATCCCCGGTCGGGTAAAAGACGGTTTGCAAGCATTTCCGTTACTATACAGAGGTTGGTGAATTTGACGTCGACTGGCCGATTCGGATCCAGTGAATCGACATAGAAGCCGAGCACTCTATTCAGCTCAAGGGACTCCTGTTTTTCCAAGTAGTTTTCATAGGAACGATCGAAAAACACTGGGAGTTCATGACTCACTCTGAAGAGCTTATGACTTGCCTTGCAGCATCCTCCTGTATTGCTGTGCACTCCTTGGAGCCGAATGTACTCTGGTTTTGAGCTTTCACCAGTCCCGTCATGTATCTCGAGTATGGGGTATGACGGTAGTGATCCCTGAACATACGAACTGAGCCACTTATATCGTTTATTAGCCGATCAGTGACGTTCGCAATCCGGTCTAACCCGCCGTATAATCCATTGATAGATAGTTCAAGTTGGACCGTTCTTACTAAGTTATGGTAATTTTGGATCGAATTGACGCGTTTCGTATAATCTGGGAGTGGTCTGACGCCAATAGTCCAATCTGCTATGTTTCCACTGCCAGCTGGCCAGTCTGTGCGTTCAAGAAGTTCAAGGTAGTCATCAGGATTGGAGAATTTTGGAGTAGAATTGTATTGGAATCCAAGGATATCTGCGTATAGCGATACTTCCTCACCCTTCACAATACGGTCTTTATTCCTACAAATCTCGACTGACTGGGGATTGAGAGAAAGGATTGAATCGGTGAAACAGAAGACATCGTTGATGACGATGGCCTCGCCTCTGCCAGTCGTTCCTGTTATTTCAGAGTAGACTCCTTCGGTCAGTCCTTCTGGATTAATTCGATCTGTTTCTAATTTCAGTTGGCCGTTTTCAGTCAACCAGATCTCTACGGGTATCGTAATATTCTCGACTTCAATCTCAGCCTCTCGATAGAATACTGTGGCGTGGTTGTCGACGAAATCGAGAGACGGTTCCATTTTTAATATCGACTAAATGTAGATACTTGAAGACTACTCAATGTAGTTGTGTTTCAAAATATATTGAGTGGTGGGAATATTTTTGATTGTCAGACCTGATAATCAGCTATGATGACAACGTACATTCCCTCTTATCTTCGCCCAATAAGCCAGACACGGACGGGAAACCAGTCACGAGTTGATCAAAAGGCAGAGCAAGTTGAGCTCATTCGATCTCCGGGATCCCAGTCTCTAACATTTCAACAACAGGAAACAGTCGACTTGTGGGTCAACGAGCAGGCCTACCACGGGAAAACACGGGTCACCAGCGACAAAGAAATTCGGGTCGACAAGACCGTAGATCACCCTGGCCATCACTGGTGGATTATTTCCCGAGGGCTTCTCGAGAAAATCGATCCACCTCTTCGAGAGCATGCCGATCTTTTCGATTTACTGATTGCTCTGAACTTGTGTATAGATGAGCCAGTGTTCTTTTCACAGAGTCCTGGACAGGTGGTCGGAGGGGCCTACAGGTATGAGAGAGGTGGGTTGAGCTATCGAGACGATCTTTCACCAGGGAATATTGCTACAGCGTTACTAGGGATGAACGAGATTCCTGAAGAAGTTGAAATAACAGGGAACGTGGCATCGATCTATGACCGTGTTAGAAATTACCGGTCGAAGCAAATTCAAACCGATGCAGAAATGGATCTCCGCATTGCTCTACATATGTACGATGATGCGCTGTCGGCTGATCTATGGACTGCTGCTGCCAACCTCTACTACGTCTGTGAAAACGTCCTGCTCTCTGGAAAGTATGGAAAAAAGGATCGGTTGATCGCTGAGAAAACTGCGATGAGTGAGGAGCAGGCTGAGCAGTGGCGTAAGATGGTCAACAGAGTGAAACACCCGGATAAGGGAGAGGATGTCGATGGAATACTTGACCGTGGCGAATTAAACATACCAACGCTTCGAGTGATGAGACAAACGGCGAACACTGTACTCAAGCAAGGATTGGATGAAGTTGGCTTAGATTAGCAGTGCTGTTTTGCGGAAAGATCACCGAGAACTTTCTTACCGCAGAAAATTTTCTCGTGCCCCAAGGGGTGCGGCACTCATCATGAGTGTCTCATCCCATAATGACTCAAACTGAACTTGAGAGACTCAGCCCGACGAATCGTGTTCTGAAACGAGCCCAGTACGAAGCCTTCGCGTTCTCGCTGTACGATGGTGATATCCTCGTTCGAAATGAGAGTCACCTCAATCCAGCCGATCATGAATACTGTGTCACTATCGTCGACGGGATACCAACGACCTGCGAATGCCCTGCAGACAAGCGATTTGAAGGCCCGTGTAAGCACCGAACCGCAATTGCGATCCGACCAACGATTCTGGACGTGGCTACTCAGATGCAGTTGGTCGCAGACGGTGGGGTGACTACCGAAAAGACACCACTTGACCCAGAAGAAGACACGGGTATCTTGGAGTGTGACTGCCAGTACCTCATCGACGACTTTCCGTGCTGGGAGTGTGTGAAGACTGGTCGACGCGACCTCCCGAAGTAGACCGCCCGCGTATTTTTTCACCCCCTGAGGGGTGCGGGGTGTGCAGAGAGCACTTCGCGTGTTTCCGATGGCAACGAGAGAAATCTACGGACAAACGTTCGACGAGGATGTATCGAGTGACCGAACTCCCACCTGCGCTGAGTGTGGTGGTCAGGTACGGACGAACAGCATGGAAACTGCCTGCGAGGACTGTGGTCTCATCATCGATGAACAGCCGATTGACCATGGACCAGACTGGCGAAATCCCACAGATCACGCAGACTCACAAAAGCGAGTGGGGCCACCACGGACGGTGGCTCGTCACGATAACGGCTTGTCGACCGAGATCGGGCGATGGAGAGATGGAAACGGCAACCAACTCGCTGGGTCGAAGCGAAGTCGACTCTCTAGGATGCGCCGGGAGCACAGTCGAGGCCGATTCGGCTCGAAAGCAGAACGGAACCTTGCCCACGGGCTCGGTGAGGTTCGTCGAATCACGAGTGCCCTTGGGCTTTCTGAGTCGATCCGAAATCAAGCCTGTCAGCTCTTCCGCAGTGCGCAAAATGAGGATCTCCTTCGCGGTCGGTCAATCGAGGCGATATCTGCAGCAAGTGTGTATAGTGCTTGCCGGTGTAACGGGCTCGGACGAACAATCGCCGAGATCGCGGCGTTGGCCCGAGTGAATCAGCAGCGAGTGATGAATGCGTACAAAGTCTTGAACAAGGAACTTGGACTGCCCACCCAACCTATTCGGCCGAGTGGGTTCGTCCCACAGCTTGCATCCGAACTCGGTGTCTCAGATCAGGTTCGACATCGAGCCCAGCGGTTGGCAGAACACTCGGAGACAGTCGACAAGACGGTGGGTGTCCGTCCCCTCTGGATTCGCAGCAGCGTGTCTCTACAAGGCCAGTCAGGAATACGGCCACCCGCTTACACAACGGGAGGTCGCCGATGCTGCAAATATCGTACCGAGGACTGTGCGCTCACATCAAAATACAATAGAAGGATTGTCCCTCTGAATGGATCTCTGCGAGTAAGAAACTGTTAATGGGGTTCTACCCCGGCTCAAGCACCCGATACGGTACGTAATGAGCCCGGCGTATATCGTTGCAGGCGTTCTGTATCACGTATCGTCTAGCGGTTGAAATCAGTGAGATCCGCAGGTGTAGTCGTGTGTCGTCGCTTCGACTTGCTTGTGGCAGATTCTCTATACAGACTGATATCAGTACCAACTGAGTGTAATGCGTGTGGTGATACAATCGAAGTGCTCATGGTATTGTGAATGAACTAGTGTATAAATACCCACAACCGGCACATTCGGCTAATTCTATTCGACCTTCCAAATTAATCATCAATTAATGCATCAACAAGGGTGTCATATTCGAAGTCGTTGAGTGGATGGCGCTCATTTTTAACGGTGGAAATGACGAATTTCGAGCTTGTTCGCTGGATCTCATCGATGCGCTGATACGATTCGACAACCGACTCCACCATCGCCCGGTTCGTGACGTGTCCGATAACGACGAAGTCCGTATCTCCCATCGTAAAGTAGACTTGATTGACCCCTTCGACTTCGGCCAGTTTATCGCCCACGATTTCATGATACCCCTCTTCGAACTCCGCTTTCACGTCGCTAATAATCGTGAGTGAAAGTCCCAGCCTCTCTAAGTCCATATCGAACAGGTCGTTTTTCAGAATTCCCTTCTCTCGAAGCTGACCAAGCCGGTAATGGACTGTTGATTTGGGAATGTCTGTGTGTTGTTGAATCTTGTCCGGGCTACTCGTTCCTACCACCAGTGCAGTCTTGAGAATGCGGATATCTTTTTCATCCATGTAGTGTCTTCTCCTATCACACTGTATGATTACAATGGAGATGTTAGTGACGGATTCGTTTGTCCTATATTAAGGGTTTCCAAATTTTCGAACCTCGTTTAGGATCTGCCCCGTATTTGAGCCAGAATCGTTTTCACGAACAGATGTTCGGAGTATAACCCGTTTCGAACTGCTTTCCCATTACCATCATCCACTGTAGGGACGATCTCACTAGATGAGCATACGGAAGTAGAACTCCGTGTGTTTGCTGGCTGGCGTCCATTCGATTGCCTATCGGTCCTCGGAGTACCTCCAGAGCGACGACATCCGTGCGTATCGACTCTGTGTTCTGATAACAGCAAAGAAAGCTATGTTCAAAACTAATCTATATATTATTGTTGTATCTTGTCCAAGAAAGTATTAACTTGTTGGATCTATATCTTTCTGAACACTGGTAGAAAAATGTCACAGGACTATACACCACAGTCGACAAACGAGTCAGTTGAGGCACAGTATGGAGACTATCTAATGCCAATCTGGAAGGAACTGAACGTCCCGATACAGCGTGCAGAAGGATGTACGGTTCAGGATTTCGACGGCAATGAGTATCTCGACGTGTTTTCTGGGATCTCCGTCACCAATGTTGGCCACCGGAACGAGGCGGTCGTTGAGGCCGCTAAGGCGCAGCTCGACGAGTTCATCCACGGGTGTACCTATGTCCATCCACACGAGACGGCGGCGGCACTCGGTGAGAAGCTGGCCTCGGTGACACCCGGCGACCTCAAAAAGTCGTTTTTTTGCAATTCTGGGACCGAGGCCGTCGAAGGTGCAATCAAGCTAGCACGAAAGTACACTGGAAACAAGGAGATACTTGCACTCGAAATGTCGTTCCATGGGCGGACGCTCGGTAGCCTCGCGCTAACTGGAAACAAATCGTACAAAGCCGACATGGCTCCGACGATAAACGACGTCGCCCATACCGCGCCGCCGTACGCCTACCGCTGTTCGCGGTGTGACGATAACGCCTGCTCCAGCGACTGTGCGACCGGTATCGAACGAGTTATCGACACACATACGGCCGACGATTTAGCTGCGATAGTGGTCGAGCCCGTAATGGGTGAGGGCGGTATTATCGTTCCACCGAACGGCTGGCTCAGCCGAGTCCAGGAGATCGCTCACGACCGCGGCGCACTGGTGATCGCCGACGAGGTTCAGACAGGCTACGGTCGAACCGGCGAGATGTGGGCTGTCGACCACTTCGACGTCCAACCCGACATCCTGACCCAGGCGAAAGGGATCGCCAACGGGATGCCACTGGGTGCGTTCACCGCGTCCGAGGAGATCGCCGATGCCTTCGAGGCCGGTGACCACCTCTCGACGTTCGGTGGCAACCCCGTGGCCTGTGCTGCTGCCCTCGCTACCATCGAGGAGCTCCAAGACGGTATCGTAGACGGTGCCCGCGACCGTGGTGAGTGGCTGAGCGACCGAATAAGCGGTATGGCAGACGAGTACGACGTGGTCGGTGACGTTCGTGGACTCGGCATGATGCAGGGAATCGAACTCATCGATCCAATCGAGATCGGCCCGAACGAGGTCGCTCCTGCGCCCGACGCAACACTCGCCAAACACGTGGGTAAATCCCTCCGTGAACAAGGAATCATTATCGGCGTTGGCGGCTTTTATTCGAACGTCCTCCGGTTCCAGCCGCCGCTTACGATCACCACTGATCAGCTTGAGCAGGCCGTTGGAGCCATCGAGTCGACTCTCGACGACTGGGACGGGCACTGAAAGACCCTGCCCGATAGCGCTCTCGAATTCATGCCAACCGATGCGGAAGATACTATTTTGGATAGCGTTCGTATAAAATTCTATAATATGAGTAAAATTCAAATATAGGGCGAACAAGGGGGATGTAACTACAATACTAGTAGCTGACAATGTCATCTGACAATCCCAACGGGCGACTGAAAAACAGAATCGAGTCGGCGGACATCGACCACGTATTTGTTGAATTCCCCGATATAAACGGTATCTCCCGGTCGAAACAGCTTCGAGCCGAATACTTTCTGAAACATTGTGAATCAGGGTTCCCAATGAACCTCCTGTTGCTGGTACAGACACCCCGCAATGAGGTTCCGGACGGTTCCGGGTTCGGCGAGGAGATCAATTTCGGCGACGGGACAGTACATCCGGATCCGTCCACGTTTCGAGTACTCCCGTGGCGGGAGAACGCCGCCAGCGTCATCGCAGACTTCACCCACGAGGGCGACCCTGTCGCGGCTGCTCCACGAACAGTACTCCAGTCTGTCCTTGCTGATATCGACCGCGAGTTCGGCCATGACGTGTTTCTTGGTAGCGAACTGGAGTTTTATCTCTTGGAGAACTCCGAACAGGGGTATGTTCCTGCAACCGACCACAAACACGAGTGTGTAACGCTGGAGATGGAGGCACTCACACCTTTTTACGACGAACTTGCGGCTCACGCCGACTCGTTCGGGATCGATCTGACGGTGTTTCACCACGAACACGGGCCGGGCCAACTAGAAGTCCTGTTCGAGTACGGATCACCACTCGCGCAGGTCGACACCACCTTCCGGTTCAAACGGCTCGTGAAACGGACGGCGCGCTCCCAAGACCTGCGAGCGACGTTCATGGCAAAACCGTTCGGGGACCACGAAGGAAGCGGCTATCATCTGCACGTCTCGGCGTTCGACGACGGGAACCTCTTTGCTGGCGACAACGGTGAGGAGCTGTCGGAGCTGGGTCGCCATTTCGTCGGTGGGCTAATGGAACACGCCGACGCAGTGGCCGCGTTCGGAACGCCGACGCTCAATGGATTCAAACGGTACAAACCCGGCAGCTTCGCGCCGTATGCCGCCTCGTGGGGGTATGACGACCGACTGTCGTCGATCCGGATTCCATCGGGTACGACCCGAATCGAGAACCGGATTCCGAGTGCCGCCGCCAACCCGTATCTCGTATCCGCCGCGACGTTGGCCGCCGGCTACGACGGTATCCGACGGCAGCTCGATCCGGGGCCGCCACGCACTGAGGCCGATGGCGACACCAGCGAGCCACTCCCGAAATCGCTGGCGGAGGCACTACGAGCCCTCGAAACGAATGACATCATGGCGGAGTTCCTCAGCGAGGATCTAATCCGAGCCTATACGGCGAGCAAACGACGAGACCTACAGTCGTTCCAAGAAACGGTGACCGAGTGGGAACGCCAACAGTACGTCGATCCGCTCTAGGACTGTTCCTCGGCGAGCCGCGGGGCGAGATCTTTGAACGCTTCGAGGTGTTCGTCGATATGTTCGTCCTCGTGTTGGACGGAAATCGTCCACTGCTGGGATGCGTCGTGTGGATGCGGAAGGACGCCACGATTGAGCATTCCGAACCAGTAGTTTTCGTGGAACTCGACATCGACGTGTTCAACGTAGTCACGATAGTTCTCGATCCGTTTGTCGGTGAACAGCACATTGCCGACGGAGTTGACGTTCTCGACATGACCCTCGATCCCGTGGTCTTCCATTACGTCCTCGTACCCGTCTGCGAGTCGTTCGCCGAGTCGGTTGACGTGGGCATACGCGTCATCGGTGAGAATGTCTTCAAGCACGGTCTTGACTGCCCGAGTGACGAGCGGATTCCCATTGTACGTCCCGTAGTGGGCCGTCCCGTCCTCGATGACCGACATGACTTCCTCACGACCGCCGAAGGCACCAACAGGGAAGTTCCCGCCGATGCTCTTTGCCACCGTCACGAGATCAGGTTCGATATCGTAATACTCCGATGCACCACCCGGTGCGATTTTCACGCCTGTTTTGACTTCGTCGAAGATATACACGATGCCGTACTCGTCACAGAGTTCTCGGAGCCCCTGTAGGAAATCGTCGTACGGTTGGGTGACACCTTTGGCGAGCACGATCGGTTCAACGATGAGGACGCCGATCTCGTTTATATGTTCTTGCAGAATTGCTTCGACCGCGTCGAGATCGTTGAACGGAGCGACCTCAACCGTATCGGCGACCTTCGCGGGGATGCCGTCGCTCTCGACGACCTTGTTCGGTCGTTCGGGGTGGCCGAGTTTTCCCGCAGCGGCAGATTTGCTGATGAGTGCGTAGTCGTGGACGCCGTGATATGCACCCTCGATCTTAAGGACTTTATCGCGGCCTGAGTAGGCGCGGCCGACTCGAATCGCGTGCATCGTGCTTTCGGTCCCGCTGTTTGTGAACCGAACCTTGTCCATCATCGACCACCGGTCTTTGAGCGCACTGGCTGCCTCACCGAGCAATTCGTGGGGATGGGTGAATAAGGTCCCATCGTTTAATTGCCCTGTCGCCGCCTCAGTCACCTCGGGATGAGTGTGGCCGACCATCGCAGCGCCGTTGTTCATATCGAAATCGAGGTAGCTATTCCCGTCAACGTCGTGAAGGTGTACTCCTTTTGCTTCCTTGACGACGAACGGGTACGGATCCCACGCGCGATACGTACTTGCGACGCCAGCAGGGACATGCTCTCGCAACCGATGAAACGCGTCCTCACTCCCAGCAGTTCGGTCACGATACGTCGCTTCGTAATCGTCCCATAATTCCATGTCAATAGGTCATTGTTCGATTACTTAATTATTCGTATATTGTTCTGTTTTGTAACCTATCAAAAGACACAGTTTCTAAATATACTAAAAATTTAGATTTAGTTCAAACAGTCTTGTTACCTACCTCTGTTTAGCGATGTCCTTAGCGATCCAAAGTGGGTTTAGCGACGGATTGTCGGATGACTCATCTGCTCACGAGGGGACAGTACTTGAATATTTAGTAGCATTTAGAATGATTTATTGTACGTGGTTCGTATTTGCGACCAATGACTGTACTAGTCTTAGACGATGAGGTTCAACCTGACTATCGGTACCTCGGTCCTGAGATAGATCGGCTCGCAGGCGATAGTGAGTATCTCGTTGCCCCCGAGAGCGATTCCCCATTTAATAACGAAATAACAGTCGACCCAACCGACTACGATGGTATCATTATTAGCGGGAGCACCGCCAGCGTCTACGAGGCCCAACAGGAGTTCGTCAAGCGCCAACAACGGCTCATCCGTGAGTGTATCAACGAGTCGATTCCACTTCTGGGGATCTGCTTCGGCCACCAACTCGTCAACTATGCTCTCGGCGGGGAGGTACGTGAGGATCGCCGTCGGGCGACGTTCGTCCGGATGTCGGTCACCGACGCCGATGACCCGGTGCTTTCCGGCGTCGAACCAGTCGTTCCGGTCTTACACTCGGATCTGGTCGTTGAACTGGGAGACGGACTCCGCTCTATCGCAACTACGGACTACAACGAAAACTTCTGTACGCGTCACGAGACCGCACCGATCTGGACGGTTCAGTACCACCCCGAGTTCACCGAACGTGTCGAGGAGAATCCAAGCGACTGGACGCGTGGCGACTACGACTTCACTGACTCTACTGCAACGAAGACAATATCTAACTTTGTCGAGGTTTGTCACAGTAAGGACTGAACGTCTGGGAGCCCGTAGCAACGAGGTTCTAAAGAAAACAGCGAGAGTTCCATGGGTTACTCGATTCGTGATCGTTTACACTCGGTTCGTTGAAAACTGACGAAGAGATCTACTAGTGGTCGTACCGGTAGTTATCGACGGATTAGTTCGGCGATGACGACGATGGAAATGCTGAACAACAGTACCATCGTGCTGATCGCGTTTACGACTGGGTCCGTCCCATGTTGAATCTTCGACCAGATGAAGATCGGGAGCGTGTTCTCGACGCCGCTGGTAAAGAAGGCAATGAGGAAGTCATCGAACGAGAGCGTGAACGCAAACAGCGCGCCGCTGATAATTCCCGGCATTAAGAGTGGTAACGTGACCCGCCGGTACGTCTGCCACTTAGTTGCTCCGAGATCACGCGCTGCCTCCTCTAGTTCTGGATCGAATCCCCGTAGTCGTGCGCTGACGGTGATGAGGACGAACGGTGTGACGAAGACCAGTTGTCCGATCATTACCGTCAGTAGAGACCGACTAAACCCGAGGACATTGAACCAGATGAGCAACGCAATACCCAAGATGAGCCCCGGAATCGTCATTGGAGCGATGATGATCGCACGGAACAGTCCCTTCCGACGGAAACTACCGCGAACTAGGGCAATCGCACCGAGCGTCCCGAGAACGGTTGCACCAGCGGTTACGACTACTCCGATCTGTAGACTGTTGAACGTGGCTTGAATAAGACGTCTATCGGTTACCATCTCTTGGTACCAGTTCAGTGTGAAGCCGTTCCAAGGCAGCACGGAGAACGTCCCTTTCTCGAACGAAAAGAGGATCAGGATGAATATCGGCGCATACAGGAACGCGAACACGAGGAACGTCCACACCGGGAGCCAGTATTGCTCTGCGGTATCCCCCAGAACGTTCAAATACCGCTTTATTATGGACATCGTTTGATTCGTGTTCGTCTGGTCGATCGATGTTTTGTTATCAAGACTCATGATCAGAACATCTCCTCGACGTTAGTGTACCCCATCAGTGCCCAGAGGGTACTGGCGACGGCGAGCATTAACACACTCCCCAACGCTGCGCCCAATGGCCAGTTCGAGCCGATACCGAACTCTTGGGCGATCCGAGTGCCAACGAATGCCTGTCCTCCCCCAATCATCGCTGGCACGATGTAGGCGCCCATACTGAAAATAAACACGAATATGATACCGCCGACGAGTCCAGGAATCGACAGCGGAAAGACGATGCGTCGGAACACAGCACGCCTCGTCGCACCAAGGTCGTAGGCTGCCTCAATCAGCGATTCATCTATTTTTTCGAGACTCGAATACAGCGGGAGTACCATGAACGGTAACCAGAGGTAGGTGAGCCCGAGCCAGATAGAGAAGTTCGTATTCAAGAGCCATGAGATTGGCTCGTTGATCACACCGAACCAAAGAAACAGTTGATTGAAAATTCCCTCTTGGCCCAGAATAATCTGCCAGCCGTAGACCCGAACGATGTAGTTGGTCCAAAAGGGGATCATCACCAAGATTAGGAGCTGGTTTTTGAACCGTCCGCCAAACCGAGCAATGTAGTAGGCAAAGGGATAGGCGACGACCACTGCCGTCACAGTTGTCAACACTGCGAGTATCAGCGTGTTATTGAATGCACTTCGGTTTGCCACACCGTTGAAGACTTCGATGTAGTTTATAAGGGTAAAATCGTGTATTAAAGCCAAGTTCTCCATTTGGATCCCCGAAATGTAGAACATGATCGCGACAGGGCCCAAAAAAAAGAGGAGTTCCAAGAGGAGCAACGGCCCACCCGTTAGCAGAAAACTGTTCGATATTCGGAGGCGATTAGTTAATGTCCGAATTCTACCCCCAATATTGTTCAGAGCATCTACCATATCGGGACTTTACTGAACTCTGTGCAATATATGTTCCGGTTCAGGTATTTATTATCCGACGATTTTTCTTCGTATGGTGTTGGGTTTCAGTTCGACTGCCCAATGAGTTCATATTCGTCCATAAATGGTAACAACGAGAGGTTACGATTGTATGGACATGAATCAACAATTGTCCCAATCGATTAAATCTGGTCGTATATTTTTGTCTATATGGGGACAATATGCGGAAATATTATATTGAAGGGGTATTGATAGATGTATAGATCGGAAATGACGAATGACAAATCGAAACTCAGGCGGACGGATTCGGATAGTACCAACCCGGTTTCACGACGCCGCTACATGCAAGCGGCTGGAGCAGTCGGGACGGCTGCGGTCGCTGGCTGTCTCGGTGGCGGCGGAGTCCAGCTGAACGTACTGACGTGGGAGGGGTACGGAACGGACACGATTGTTGAGAAGTTCGAATCCGAAAACGACGCCACAGTGAATATCAGTCTTCTGTCGAGCGACTCGGAGGGACTGATCAATCTCCAAAGTGGGGGTACAGAGGATTACGATCTCTTGACACTGAACAATACGTGGGCACAGCGCCACGCGGAGGCGGGGACAATCGAGGCGCTTGAACCCGATGATTTCCCGGAGATGGATAACTTCCTCCCGCAGTTCCAGTGGCCGTTCGACTCCTTTGCGTACGACAACGAGATGTACGCACTGCCGACGCGTTGGGGGTGGGATACGCTGACAGTCAACACTGACGAGGTCGAAGAGGGTCACTACGATTCCTACGATGTCCTCTGGACCGGGGGTCCCGACGGTCAGTACTCCGGTCGCATGGGAATCATGGACTGGCCGACGTGGAACATCCCGAAAATCGCGCTGACCCTCGGGTACGACCCGTTTGAACAGGACGAAGACGAACTTGAGGACATCAGTGACCACCTGGTGCAGATGTTCAATCAGTTCGAGGCCATCTACAGCGGGACCAGCGCGATCAGACAAGCGTTCAATCAGAACGATATTGCCATCTCGCCGGTCGGCAACTTCACAGTGTCCGAACTCCGCGCGAGCGGAAACGACTCGATCAACGTCGTTGTGCCTGACGAAGGTGGAATGCAGTGGACCGAAGGGATGTGTCTCGTTGAAAACCCAACGGACCGCGATCTCGCTGTTGAGTTCATGAAAACAGTCATCTCTCCCGAAGGACAGCGCAGCGTGTCTTGGGAGCCGTCGGCAAAGAGCCCACCGGTCAACACCGAGTCGTTCGATCTGTTCGATCAAGATGAACAGGAAGCGTTGATGTTCAGCGAGGATGGATTCGATGCGGCTGAATCGATCGCTAGTCAGACCACACCATATGAGTTCTCGCCGTTGACCGACCAGTGGACGGATATGTGGGAAGAAGCTAAGGCCCAAAGCAGTATTTAATGTGGTACAGTGTGCGTCCTATAAACTCTGACAACTGATTACCCATGAAACACAACACGACCGCGAATCAATGAAGACGGACATCTCTGCGGACGCCAACGACGGTGATTTGGAGACCGCACGTGCGGGGACTGTTGACCTACAGAACCTTCGAAAGGAGTTCGGCGACATAGTGGCGGTCAACGGGGTGGATCTTCGTATAGAGGCTGGCGAGTTCTTGACCCTGCTTGGCCCATCAGGATGTGGGAAGTCGACCACGTTACGGATGATCAGTGGCCTCGAAACCCCCACAGACGGTGACGTCCTTATCAGCGGGAACCGCGTGACCGACCTCTCGGCGAACGCTCGTGACACCTCGATGGTGTTCCAGGAATGGGCGCTCTTTCCGCATATGACTGTCGAGGAGAACATCTCCTTCGGACTCGAAATGGACGGCGTTCCGAAAGACGAGCGGCAGAGTCGCATCCAAGAGTCCTTAGAGATGGTCGAACTCTCCGGCTACGAGGAACGACAGGCGACTGAGCTATCCGGCGGCCAGAAACAGCGGGTGGCCATGGCCAGAGCGGTCGTTCGAAAACCCGATGTTCTCTTGCTCGACGAGCCGCTGGCAAGTCTCGACCGGAAGCTTCGCCAGCACATGCAGATCCAGCTCAAAGAGATTCAGGAAGAACTCGGTATCACGTTTATTTACGTGACTCACGATCAAGAAGAGGCGCTGACGATGTCGGACCAAATCGCCGTGATGAACGACGGCCAGGTCGAACAGGTTGGCGCTGCCGACGACCTGTATATCTCGCCGGAGACGCGGTTCGTGGCGACGTTTATCGGCGAGACGAACCTCTACGAAGGGAGGATCTCCGACGACGGATCGACGCTTCAGACGAACGACGGACGATTCACCCTCTCGATTCCGAACCAGACCGACAACACGGGCCAGTCGGCTGCCGTTTCGGTACGACCCGAGGAGGTCGTTCTCACGCAGAACGAGGCACCCATCGAGTACGACAACGAGTGGTCGGGGACCGTCGAAGATACGATCTATAAAGGATCGCTGAAGCTCTATGAGATCGACGTCGACGGGAAATCGGTCGAAGTTGAGCGCCAGATCAACGAAACCACCGACGACTTCGAGGCTGGAGACGAAGTCACTGTCAGTTTCCCACCCGCAGCCTGCAAGGTCATCACCGAGTAGTCCGTAGGTCATTCCACGGCAGCGGTCATTTTTCGGCGAACTTCCGCTCCAAGAGTGTCACGAGTGTGTTGGCTCCGAGGATCTGTGTCGACTCGGTCGGGTCGAACTGGGGCGACATCTCCATGAGATCTGCGGCGGCGACCGGTTGGGTGTGTGCCCGCAACTTCCATCACTTGCAGCGCCTCATGGGCTGAGAGACCGACCGGCTCGGGTGTTCCTGTCCCGGGTGCAACGCTTGGGTCGACCGAGTCGATGTCGAACGTGAGGTAGACCGCATCGCTGTCGGCGGCTGCGGCCTCGATAGTGTCGACGATACCGCGTTCGGCGACATTGCGCTTGGTGAACACAGTCAGCCCGACATCGTCGGTGAATTCGAAGAACTCCGGTCCCTCGTAGCCCCTGATCCCGACCTGACTGATGGTTTCGTACCCTCTCCACGCCGACTCGGCTATCTGCCGCGTACTCGACCCATGGTAGTGTTCTCCGAAGATCGGACTTTCAGTCACTGTATCATTATGTGGGTCGATCTGTACGACGCCGAGGCTCTCGGCGTTTATGCCACGAGCGACGCGACAGTAGGCTGGATACGTGCAGTAGGGTCCCCACCAAGTATCACCGGGAACACCTGAGCAGCGATGGTTTCGACGTATGACTCGATGTAGTCGGTCGTTCGTTGCCGATCCATCGAAAAAACCGGTACATCACCGCAGTCGGCGATCCTGAGATCATCGAAGTCGACCTGGGCACGTGTATTGACGTTCGTGAGGCCTCCTTTGTACTCCGAGAGATACGCCCACCATGCACTGGCCCGGCGGATCGCTCTCGGCCCGTATCGTGCCCCCGGGCGATTGCTCAAGGCCCCGTCGTAGGGCACGCCGAGGACGCCGACATCGAACTCATCGAGGTTGTCGACATTACGGTCCGGTCCTTTCAGGAACGTATCGCGTCACGAATACGCGAGTTTGGGGGGTTTACCGCCGTTTGGTTGTGGACTCGTCTCCGAGGCTGGGTCACGGTCACGCATTACCCGAATCTTCGATAGTACGGATACTCCAACGGAGGTCAATCCGTCGCCATCCATTCTCGGGGGTGGTTTTGTGGCACCGGCTATATAGCTCAGATTTGTTTGTCATTGATGGATTCTATTGAACAGTATACAACTATCTGGTTTCAAATCTAGCTACAATCCAAGACCACTCGCTATCGACAAAGCAATATCTTCACCTATTTATCGGTCCCGATCCAACAAAACAGATATTGATTAGATTTATTTTAATCAATCTCAATAACACAGTATAGTGTACAACTAATTATGAGTAGAATTGAATCCATAAACCCCGTAACAGGCGAACAGATCGACTCGTACGAGGTCGCCACCGAGCGCGATATCGAGGAAGCCCTCAGCCGATCATCGGACGCATATCAGTCGTGGCAAGAACGGTCGCTACGCGAGCGTGAGCGTATGCTTACAAACGTCGCAGACGTACTCCGTGACCGGAAAGACAAGTATGCCGAACTGATGACCCAGGAGATGGGAAAACCGATTTCTCAGGCGCGCGCAGAAGTCGAAAAGTGTGCGTGGGCCTGCGAACACTACGCACAGCATTCGAGTGCGTACCTATCGGCCGACCACCACGCTAGTCCGGCCGGGTCGACGGCCAAAACAGTGTACGATCCACTGGGCGTTGTTCTCGCAGTGATGCCCTGGAACTACCCGTTCTGGCAGGTGTTCCGGTTCGCCGTACCGTACCTCACGGCCGGGAACGTCGGCGTGTTAAAACATGCTTCCAACGTCCCCGGGTGCGCACTGGCCATCGAGGAGATATTCCTCGAAGCGGGATATCCCGAGGGAGTTTTCCAGACCGTGCTTGCGCCGTCGGATCTCGTCGACGGAATCATCGCCGACGAGCGCGTCCGCGCAGCGACACTGACGGGGAGTGGGCCTGCTGGAAAGGCGGTCGCCTCCACTGCTGGACAGCATCTCAAGAAGACGGTCCTCGAACTCGGTGGGAGCGATCCGTTCGTCGTACTCGACGACGCAGACATCGAACAGGCGGTTGAGCGAGGGGCTTGGGCACGCAATCAGAACGGTGGCCAGTCGTGTATTGCTGCAAAGCGGTTTGTCGTCCACGATGCCGTCTACGACGAGTTCGTCGACCAATTAGTCGACGAGGTGGAGTCACTGACTATCGGTGATCCGATGGACGACACAACGGATATCGGCCCACAAGCCCGTGACCACTTCTGCGAAAACCTTCACGAGCAAGTGACTGCCAGCGTTGATGCTGGTGCGACAGTACTCACGGGTGGCGAGCCCCTTGACCGTGAGGGTGCCTACTATCCGCCGACGATACTCTCGGATGTGCCCACAAACTGTCCGGCCGACTCTGAGGAACTGTTTGGCCCGGTTGCGAGCGTCTATCGTGTTGAAGATGAAGACGAAGCCGTTGCTGTCGCCAACGACACACGATTCGGTCTGGGTGCGAGCATCTGGACCGCCGATCGTGAGCGAGGAGAACGGCTAGCTCGCGATATCGAAGCCGGCTGCGTCTACGTCAACCAACTGGTCAAGTCAGACCCCCGTGTTCCGTTCGGTGGCATAGGTGATTCCGGATACGGCCGCGAACTATCGGCGGTCGGGATTCAAGAGTTTGTCAATCAAAAGACCGTCTGGATCGAGTAATAAACGATAATCAAACCACTACGCAACTACTACCAGTATGATTCAAACACGTATTCACGATTTACACGAGGTAACGCACACATGGTGAGCGAGACAGATCCGTCTGCCGCAGTAAAACAACGACACTTGAATGTCGCTTCCGACGTCCTTCCTGAACACACCGGTCTGTACATCGGCGGCGAGTTCGTCAGTTCGGCAGCCGACGACACCTTCGAGACGGTCGACCCGACGACTGGCCAGGTTCTCGCTGACGTCGGTCGCGGTCGTGCCGAGGACATTGACCGAGCCGTCGAAGCGGCCTGGTCTGCGTTCGATTCGACGTGGGCCGACTATTCGGCCGGCGAGCGTCAGCGCGTACTCACCGAAATCAGTGAGACCATAGCGGAGCATGCGGATGAACTCGCCCGGCTGGAAACACTCGACAACGGCAAACCAATCTCGGAGGCCAGAATCGATATCCAGGACGCAGCCGAACAGTTCCAGTATTTCGCAGGTATTGTCCGGACGCTTAGCGGCTCGACGCTCAACGAGGAATCGCGTTACGGACAGGTCATCACAGAGCCCTACGGCGTCGTGGGCCAGATCATCCCTTGGAACTTTCCGTTGATGATGGCCTCGTGGAAACTCGCGCCCGCACTCGCCGCCGGGAACTGCTTGATACTCAAGCCAGCCGAACAGACGCCGCTGTCAGTACTCAGGTTCGCAGAACTCATCGACGAGATCGTTCCGGATGGTGTGATCAATATTGTCCCCGGATACGGTCACGAGGCCGGCGATTCGCTGACCAGCCATTCCGATGTGCGGAAAGTGGCCTTTACCGGATCTACGGGTGTCGGGACGAAAGTGATGCAAAACGCTGCCGAGTCGATCACCGATGTCACGCTCGAACTCGGTGGGAAAAGTCCTGTCGTCGTATTCCCGGATGCAGACATCGAAGAGGCGGCCTCGATCGTCTCTTCGGCCATCTTCTACAATACGGGCGAATGCTGTGAGGCTGGCTCTCGCCTATTCGTCCACACAGAGATCGCCGACGATGTTCTGGAAGCACTCGTCGACATGGTAGGAGAGCTACAGATTGGAGACCCGCTTGAGGAATCAACGGACGTCGGTCCAAAGGTCTCACACGAACAGGTCGATCGGACCCTAGAGTATCTTGAAGGGGCACGAAAGGACGGGGGCGAGTTCCTTGTTGGGGGACAAGAACCGAGCGAGGAGGAACTTGCTGGCGGATGTTACGTCGAACCGACACTCATTGACGGCCTCAGCCATGAGTCGGAGGCCGCCCAACAAGAAATATTTGGACCGGTTCTCACAGCATTCCGGTGGGACGATTACGATCAGATGATCGAACTAGTCAACGATGTCGAGTATGGCCTCGCCGGTGGGGTCATTACCGACGATATCACGCAGGCGAACACAACCGCTCGAGATATTGAAGCGGGCTACATCTGGATAAACGACTACCACACGATCACGCCTGGGCTTCCGTTCGGGGGATACAAACAGTCGGGTATCGGGCGCGAACTCAGCGAGGAAACCCTCAAACACTATCAGCAAACAAAAACGATTAGCCTGTCGTTGGACTGAGACTGATCGCTGTCCTATCGTACCGAAACTGACTCCTGACGAAGGAAAAGCCACGTTTCACCGGTGCTTCCCCATCTCGTAATGCGCAAGAAACCCCTCTGCAGGGTGTGTTGATCCCTTGGGCACTCTGGTATACCCAGCCACTGGATAATGCTGATTGATCGGCTTGCCTTCCTCTCTGCTCTCCTCTCGCAACTCTGAGTCTCAACTATATACGTGATGACGGACCAACCACTGTCAGACTACGTATTAAGGATCATCAATCTGATTTTGAGGAGCTTCGACCCCACGGCGAAGCAACGCCGACTCCCGATGCTGAATTATCTGAACGTACCGACAAAGAGCCGGACGACGATTTTACTACTGAATACTCTCCAGGATACCCAGACGAGATCGCTCCAACTAAGAGTGAATGTTCTTCCTATGGTACCTCTATCCCTGCCACGCAAACGAAGTGTGAATTCTGTCTCACGTATCATCTCGATGCGTCCGAAGACGAGCAAAATCACCCAACAAATGAGTCGACACTCCTCCACGTCGTCTATTTCCTCGTCGAGGCCTCAACGTTCTATGTTGCGGTGGCAAAGGGATCAGCGGCAGCAACGCTGCTTTCGAAGCCTGACAAAGATCCCGCAGTCGACGAATGCCTGATGATCTACGATCTCAATGAGGAACCTGCGGTGCAGCTAGCTGACCGGTGGCCCTCGCTTCCCGAAGCAGTACAGGTCACGTCTGAACAGGGTCGACAGTTGCTCGCTGCTGCTCGTGACCGGACCGTGTGGACAGATGAACTACAGCCGCGTCGTGAGGACCGACATGGGACGTTTCTGTACGATGAAGCCGGATATGCGATCACCGAGACAAAGCAGCTCACAAGCCAGCTAAAGAATACAGACGATCTCTGGTTAGTCCCCGCAATTGCACTCCGGGACTCTGTCGACGACGTCCACGCAGAGCGCCACCAACCGAGTGTGCCAACGAAACACCGTATGGGGTGTTGGGAGTGTGATCGGGAGACTGAACACCGATTTGACGAGTTCGAGTCTCTACCTTCTGAGCAATGGAGTGGACAACCGATCTGGCAATGTCGAGTATGTGGAACACCTCGTTACGGACCGCACCCGGAATAGAACAGTCGATTGGTACAAGTCTGCTCTTTGTATCCCGTCGTCGAGGGTCTCAAGATCACCCACTCAACTTGCGAACGTTTCGCCGACACGCTGGACGACCGTAGGTGCGGCGACCGCAAGACGGTTTGCGATGGTGTACTCCTCGTAGAGATAAGATCCGTCGACGGAACTGGGTCTCTCGTCGGCAGTCCTGTCGGCGTTCCGGATCGGATCGTGAACGTAGACAGCGAGTCGACGAACGAGCAGTTCAGGTGAGGTATCGAGAAGCACACGAAGCCCGTCTACTGCAGCAGCCCGTTCGGCGGCAATCGTGTCGATCGACTCGGGCACACCGTATGCGCCATCCGAGACAGCATTTCTCGCGTCGGTGAACGCTTGGTCCGCCGTCATCGCACGCATTGCTGAGACGACGGCACCGGTAACGTGGCCGTCGTCGTGGTTCTCGACGGCATCCTGTGCACCGATCCACCGGATTCGCCCAAGTTCCTCCAGTACCTTCGCGCCGGGAGTGTTTGAAATATCGCGTTCGATATCGCTCGTCAGCGAGTCGGGGTCTGGTGGGGTCGCGTACGATGCAATGTCGTCGACAAGCGGTGCCGCGACGTTCGCAAAAAGTTCTCCGTAGTCGCGTGGGTCATCGAGTGTTGCTGTGTAATGCTCGTGGAGTCGACGGGCATCGGCAGCGTATGTGCGGCCCCATTCGACGTCCTGTGCGAGTTCGGCCACATGAAGGACAGTGTACTCGTATTCGTGATGCTGATCGGGTTCGGTGATTCTCTCGCCCGTATACCCCCAGTCGGTGAGACGTGCGTGTTCGGCGAACGCCCCTAGTGGATCGTCGGGTGGGCCGACATACGAGTAGTCA
>Ga0208135_100324_pt1 | contig 32067 bp, 31 predicted proteins | sample AntDeeMetag02WF5_FD_184757 | JGI IMG/M metagenome (GOLD analysis project Ga0208135, IMG submission 184757) | Saline lake microbial communities from Deep Lake, Antarctica - Antarctic Deep Lake Metagenome 02WF5 (SPAdes) (version 2) | ecosystem: Environmental > Aquatic > Non-marine Saline and...
ACCGAGTCACTATACCTCTCTCGGATTTTTGTAGCGGTTACATCCCCAACCATCTACATCCATCAACTCCTCTTTATCTGCGAGTAGGATTGCTTCAAACGAACCAAATTCTGACGCTAATCCAGCTGCCGCTGGTTCAGACAACTGAATTCCGTGAGAGTCTAATTTGTCTCGCACTCCTTCACGAGTTGTTAAATTAGGTGGTCTTTCAATGATTCCAGTCTCCCCATCATCAACTACGAAATAGACTTCATCTCTGCTGTATTCACGGGCTGGGTGTGCATTTCCTTTGTGAACACTTAGCGTCAGGTCGTCGTAATCGCAGAGACACTCAAGAAGATTTTGTGAAAGTGTCATCCACGGATCTCGGAGTTCTTCATTTTCAGCATCACCATTTATCGGGTTGATGCGAATGGTATAGTGATAACGATATTCAAAATAATCGTCATCTTCATATCGGTCGTTCATCCGAATCAAATAATTATCATCTGTTTTTTCTTTGAGTTTTTGCTGAACAGATTTTGCTTTGTCTTCTAACATCGATGTATCTGTGTCTGTGCCTTACTCCAACTTAAATCACAGAAAAAGAGGGTGGGTGGTTCTTCTAAGGGTTTACAAACACCAGACAATTGGAATGGTGATATGGGAGAGAAATTCAGTGATTGGGTTTGTGACGACGCCCAAATAGAGGCTTTCAATGAACACGGTACATGTCCATGTAGTGATGAAGACTTGGTGATTGAACAAGCAGGGCGATTCTCTAACTACCAGTTCTGCCGGATTTGCGGCAGACGGTTCGTGTATGATGGAAATATTGAGAAAGCTGTTCACCCGTCACATTTCCTTGAAACAGAAAAAGACGGGTTAGTTCCTGCTGCTGAAGCATGGTACCCGTTCAAACTTCTTCTTGATGCAGACGATGAACTCTCGGATTTTGTTGAGTTTTGGCCAGATCCGTCAGACAACGCATGGCTGTGGGCGCATGATGGGTATTTCATCGGGTGTCTGCTTTACAAATTCGGGCATGTTCGTTGTCTGTTAATCGCAGATGGATTTCGCCGCGAAGGGCACGGAACAGAATTCATGGAAACGTGGTTCGAACACGTTGATCTCGAAGAACCGGTTGGAGGGTCTTATCGCGACGAATTAGAGCCGTTTTGCGACCAATTAAGCTTCAAGAGAACACGCTAACGTTCTATTTCTGACACTCAATTTCAGCAACTAATTTTTTGGAACAAAATGGAAGATAGCATCGGAACTGGTTGGTTCCGGATCAACCAGCCATATTGGATCTGTGCGATCCATCCGCGATCTCCGCGCAAGTAACGGGGCGTTTGACTCCCGTGAAGACTTCCTGGAATACTGGCGGAATTACTGAACACTTGAATTACGAACAGTCTTGAATTAAGTTTCTACTCGGCTACGCGGTCAGGTATCGAGGTCGCTTGCGCTTTCAAACCCTGCATCAGGTATTTCGCTCTCATCAAGATGCGTAGAGACACAGCTGACTCGCGGATCAAAGTCGCCCGTTCCGTCGTTGTTTCAGGAACGTCTTCGATATAGTGTTCTCGGCCTGCTCTTCGAGTTTTTTGAGTCGTTTCTGAATGTCGTGTCGGAACCGTTTGAGCGCCTTTCGATCCTCTCGAATCCGATCCCATTCCCCACCGAATTCTTTGCGAATTTCCTTGATTTCGTCTTCAAGCTCCTCGTCGCGGCGAGATATGGCTTCGATGTGGTACGCAACGTATCCGAGGTGATCACCGGCAGCGCGTTTGTCTGTCATCAACTGGAAAACGTGTGAGCATACAAAAAATGTGTCCTTCAAAAACCACCCATCAAATTGAGTGAATAGCGATCCTGAACATTATCCACTGCTTCACCAATCCCGCCTATACTTCCACAGAGTATGCCCTATTCATGGTTTGAATCTGCGGATGAAATCGCCGGTGTCGTCTTTCAGTCGTTCGAATTCGCAGCCGCATTCTCGGCACTTGAATTCGCCAACCTCGATACCCCATGAGAGTTCAGCTGCGATCAAGCTACAATCTGGGCAGTAGACATGGTCACTCATTGCTTCCAACCCCGTATTTCGCTGAATCCATGTTCACGATTTTACTTCGGTGACGAGATTCCCATCGTCATCTTTCCGTTTCTCGAATTCACAGCCGCAATCTCGGCACTCGTAATCGCCAATTTCGCCGCCCCACGCTACTTCATTGACTGCCGATTCACAGTCCGGACAATAGATGAGGCTACTCATAGCTTTCAGCCCCTTGTATCACCGAATCGGTTCCAAGAAGTTGTGCAATTACTAATTGTCGCTCTTCCATATCACGGAGTCTACAGTCGAACCGATTAAACCTCACGCAGGATGCACAAGTTGGTTAGTAATACCCGATGCCCCCGAGAGAAATCGTTGGAATGGGATTCTGCTGTCGGCGCTGGAGAGTGTATTATTGCGAGGGGTTTTACCGTAATTCCGCATATAGGGAGACGTGAGTTACTATAAGACTGCGTTCACTGAGCTTGCGCCCGGGAGCCTCCATTCAGAACTTGTGGATAATGACCGGCTGTTACTCACGAAGCAGAACAGTGAGTACCAGAGTAGCATCGGAGAAATCGTGATCGGGGACTACGAGTACGAGAGTGAAGCATTGTTCGGATCGCCGTCGACGTCGTCGGGGCACTGGGTGTATCACCCGGACACGCACCTGTTCGGATTCGCTGAGGAATTCGGAGAATTCAAACTGAATAGCGGGCCGCTTCAGCAGCTCACGGAGTTTTGCGATGTGGTTGGAGTTGAGGGCGTGTCTGCTGAAGAAACGCATGAGCTGTACAACGAGTACAGCACATCGGTGTTTGATGTCCGGTTTACTCCGGAGTGGCGCACCTATGATCGTGATTCGAGGCAGGACACGGAGTACGATCCGGAGCGGGACATGGAGTTGCGAGCGCAGGACTCGGCATCGGTGATGATGTCGGCGGAGAACGTCCGGGAGTTAGCACAGGACAAGATTAGCAAGGGGAGGTTCGTGTCGTCTGCAAAGCTCTCGGTGAATGACTGCGCGATGCGGTACACTGCCCCGTATTGTTTCCACGTCCGAGAAAACGATGTAGACGATACGATGGAAGCAGCGTCGCAGGCACTGTTCGTGATCAACGACGTGTTCTACTGAGAGACAAATCCGACTCAGCCCTTGAGTCACTGGATTTGCGGTGAAATTCAACCAATCCATTTTACGGATTCATAAGAAAGTCGCAATTGATGTTGGAGAACAAAATCGACGTTCCCGCTAACCAGTTCCCATATTCATGGGAAAAAACATTCCATCACGATTACCTCAGATTAGAGTTGATTCCTGAAGTCCGTGGGGACCAAGTTCTGATGCAGACGTTCGATGGGCACTGTATTCAGGCGGAATGGGCGTTAGAGCCGTCTTCATCTGAAAATGCGGTGGCGTACACTGTTGATTTCATGGAGGCGTTCAACGAGGTGTTCAAAGAAACCGGGACAACTGATGTAGATGAATTAGTCGCTAAAGCAGCTTTTCAGTTGCCGGTAGTTGACTCTCTGTCAGAAGACGACATCATCAGGAATCCAAGATCGGATCCGATTCGTGTGTGTTGGGAGTGTGGTGAATCTCTTGACCCGTATGGGGATGTAACGTACTCAGAAGCTATTCACAGACACATTGGACACTGCGAATCGATGATTCGTGGAACGCATACCGAAGCCCACAACCAACAAAAATTCATCAGGTTGATAACCAGAAGCTATGGGCCACTGTCTCAGGAAGCCGAACAATGGGTTAATGAGGTCAAGTCGGAAGTCGATTCGGGCGATTTCACGCTTGTAGAGGTAGCTGATCGCGATGTTTATCTGAGCGATGTCGTTGAAATCCCCGACTTTCTCTGACAGAATATAGGTGGTTTGGGGGATTTCAGAGATTTGCTAACAGTTATTATGTAGCACTAAGACATGTTTGTATATATGGCTGAGTTTGAAGTTGGGAAGGAATACGAAGTCACTGTAAATCGGTTCTCGAAGAATTACAATGCGATTGTGGAGCGAAGGGGAAACGGCCACCATATCAATATCGGGCAGGTGGATTGTAAACCCGGTGACACGGTTACCATCGAGTTTCTCGGGGGGCATGTCGGGTTCTGTACTGAGCCGGAGAAGCGAGGAGGGAACTATAATGTGGATCGGGAGAGTGGCCACATCTCTTCAGTGAGCAATGCAGACAGCATTATCGATTGGGAGGCAGGTGATTTTAGCGGTGGTGGCCCATCGAATAAGAATAAGCTCCTCAACAACCTCCGGTGAAAATCACGGATTCAGTTCTTCCCATTCTTCGCCGCAGTTCGGGCATTCGTACTTGATCACGTCACATTCGTATTGTTTGGAATAGCCGACGCCAACATCGTCACCAGGTGTCTCGCACTTCCGGCAGACATCAGGGTCAAGTGCCATAGTTCGCGGTGTGAAATGCTCCCGGTAAACAGTTGCGCCGATGTAGGTTGGGGGTAGGCCCGGGAAAGTGATTTAGGAGACGGTTCCAGACCGCAGCATACATGACCGAATTAACCCGTCGACGCCTCCTTACAGCCGGTACCGCAACAGCAATGGCATCCGTCGCAGGATGTACTGGAATCAGTAGCGATGAGCCAACCGAATTCACAGCTGATCTCGCAGCGATTCCTGATCAAGACCTACAGGCAACTGACTACCAGAAGCAACCGGTTGAAAAGCGAACGCTGGATCGAACATTCGAGATTGCTGGCTCTGAACAGCAAGTCATTGCGAATTACTGGGTCAGTACGTACATCAAGCCTCGAACACCGGATTCCCCGTCATCGACATTCGCTGCGATTTCGAGTCCGGGCGCGGAAGTCCTTGGAAAGAACCGGAATCCGCTCGCGCAACTCAGTAATGAGGAACTGATTTCTCAGTTTGTGGGGCGGTTAGATCGGCTGAATGATGTCGAACAACAGGAGACGTACACGACTTCGGTATTCGGCGAAGAACGCACGGTGATCGTGAGTACGGCCACTGCCGAGATTGTGGAGGGACAAGAATCGGATTTCCATGTTGAATTGGCGAGTTTCATGCATGAAGGTGATTACTTGGTGCTTGCCGGTGGGCATCCGGCAGGAACTGATGCAGATGTAGACTACACGAATCTGATGAGAATCGTTGAACACCCGGTCGACCCGCCGGAAGATGCTCAGACGGATTCTGACGGTTCTGATGCCGATACTGCCGAGTAACAAGAAAACGGGTGAATAGTTTCGAAGGCGGGAGGAAACAGGCCAGAGGAGTGTTCGTTAACTGAGTGCGTATTCTCCCTCGTTCACCTCGAAGACGTATCCCTTTTGTTTGAACGATGTGAATTCCTTCTCGGCCCTTTCCTTTGAAATCCCCCGATCAACCGCTTCCTCTATTATTTCTCGCTCAGGAACTGCGAACGATTCAGAATCTTCACATAGGTCTTCAATCGAGGATCGGAGGACTTTATGTAAGTAGGGCTTTCGTGTCTGAGAGTCCCCGGTTTCAACAAATTCCAAATCAAATTCCCCGGGGGCAATTTCCGTGTTTATCCACGATGTTTCTTCGAGAAGACTCACTGCATCACTCACAGTAGTTTCAGTGACATCCGACGGGGAATCCGGGCGAGCAGCTGCAAGGGCAATGCTGAGGTTGCGGAGTGTGTTTCTGAACGCCGGTTCAGTGATGGTGTGGTTGTCGAATAAGTGCATCCAGTCCTGTGTCACGTCTTGGATTTCAGATTCGACAGTGGGCGGGACTTCAGGTGTGTCTGCGTTGTGAATCTCAGAGATGAAGCCCCGTGTTTGCTTCACAGTCGGTGACGTGTCTGGTGATTTAGTGAAGGTTGTTTCAGTCGGGTGGATTCGGATGGGGAATTCACTTCCGAAGTAATCCGGGATTGTAATCTCGCTGAATTCATCGGGTTCAGTGACGCACATGGTGATCCGGGAGGGAGTGATGTACGTCAAAGACTTGTTATCGCCGATGACGCTGTGCTGCCCGATTTCAAGCATTTCGCGTAATGTTTCCACGAGTTTATCGCTGAGTTTCTCAGGGCGCTCGACAAACACCGGGGTGTTTTGGTTGTCCGTTTCGAGAAGCGGGCCTTTCTGTGAGGTTTGGTCTTGCCGCCACACGGTGTTTGCATACGTTGCGCGCGTGCCATTCACAGAGAGGATGTCCCCGGTGCGATCGGCGATGGTTTTCTGAAGGCGTTTCCGGGGGAAGTCACCACGGGATAAAATGAGGGCTGGGAAGCCGTTGAGTTGCTGAAGGAACAGAATTTTTGAATCGGGTTCAGTGAAGTAGTCCCCGAACATCGCTAAAGCGTGGTCTTTCCATGACGCATCATCAGACAAGTCCGTGTCTGTATTCGGGTTACTCCGGAACGCAGAGACATGCTCTGTCATACTCTGAATTGATTGACGCTCCAGTATAAACATCCGGAAAAACACAGTCACTGGAGGGTGTCGTTGTACCGACTGTTTTTGTAAGTCCCGTGGATTGTGTAGGTATGGCAACTGAAGATGAGTCTGCGGCAGTCAGTGACTGGGACCTGGACGAGATGGGCGATGAAGTCGGGTACCGGATCGAATTGGTTGATGGCTTCGATGAGTTAGCTGGGGAGACGGATTACTGGGGGATGTCCGGTAATATGGCGATGGAGATTGCGGAAGACGACGCCGTCATTGAGCAAGCGCGTGGATTGCAGGCAGCGACTGTTGGGAGTAATTCCGGGGAGACGGATCGGGCGTCGTGGACGTGTTCGTTGTCGGTATCTGAATTAGAGCGACAAGCGCAGATCATGGAAGATGAGTATGAGTCACTGACTGATGCGGATGTTGAATGGATGGTTCGCCGGAAGTTGGCGTATCTGGCATCGATGGTAGTGCCGGATAAGGGCTGGAAGCCGTATCCGAAGGAAGTCAATGAGTATGACATCTGGATTGAACTGAAGGATAATACATCTGTATTATCCGTCCGGATCATGTTCAAACTGAATTACGTTGACTGACTGATTTCACCGGTTTGGATTGCGTGAGAGAGGGAGAAAAATGCGAAGAGGATTCCGACGGCAACAGCTCCAACGCCCCATATCTGTATGGTTTCCCAGAAGAGAGTGGGTGGTGTTTTCCATGGCAGTAACGTGCGTGTGGTATTGGTGAGGAGTGCAGCTCCAGTGAAGTACGGAAAGAGAAGGATCGATGCGGTGCCAACGAGTGCATTGATGGGTCGGTTATCTGTGACTGATGGGTCGACGTGGTTGTTCCCGGGACGCATACCTTACGGCATCAGCGCCCCGGGCATGAATCACGCGGGGTTGGGAAGTTCTTATTACGCAGGCGACAGCATTTCTGAGTATGCCACTGTCCTGCATTTGCGGATCGCATAACCTGACGATTATTGACTCCGCTGATTACGGGAACGGAGAATTCGATGAGCAATATGAATGCGAAGAGTGCGAGGAGACAGGATGGAACAAGCATCGAAAGAAAAACGGTCGAATTGAACAGACCGTGACTGGGTGTTTATCAAAGTAATCCGTTGAAATTGTACTGTGCGGTTCAGGGGGAGAAAGGTTTTCAAACCCGGTTTCTGACTACCGATATGGTTCAATGTGAAGGCTGTAAGAACGCGGAAGCGTATGAAATCGTTGAGGGGCGTGATTTGTGCGAGTCCTGTGCAATGGATGCTCGCGAGGAGTCAGAATTCAGTCAGTTCGCAAGTGACTTCGAATTGTGAACCGCTACAAGATTTCCGTGTTGCGTTAGTCGAGGTACTGTGCTTCCCAGTCGGCTCGGGCGTCAATCTCGCGTTGTCCTCGGCGAGTGATAGTGTAGTAGTTCGTTCGGCGGTCGGCTTGCCCTTTTTCGACAAGGCCTTTGTCAACGATCGTGTCGAGGTTGGGGTAGAGACGGCCGTGGTGGATTTCTTTTTCGTAGTAGTTCTCGATTTCGTCTTTGATTTCGAGGCCGTTCGGTTCGTCCATTCCGGTGATAACTACCAGCAGATCGCGCTGAAACCCTGTTAGGTCATACATCGGTACTTACGTGAAAGTTTGATGGACATATAATGGTTTGCTTTAATTTGCAGTTTGGTGGTGAGTGCCGCGTTCTCACAGAACCAGTGACGGTGAGTTGAAACTTAGCTCGGGGAAATCGGGTCCGGGGTGAAATCGAATTTGCTGGCTTCCTGCGGATTCACAGTCACATCACACGGAATGAAGTAGTCATCCGGGAGGTACTCGGACTTCAGCGACTGAAACTCACTGTACTCGATGTTGAACGCCGAGGCTAACCGTTCCTCATCATACCCCCAGTCACGCATCGTTTCCCACGTCTGCACCAAACGCTGCAACCCATCGTCTTGCCGGGCGTCCCAATCAATGCCTTCCGTAGACAGGTACGCTTGGAAGTCCTCAGTGGACATCCCGAACTGAGTTGCAACCGTGTCTTTCTCAACTAACCCGTGTTCAAACACGAAGTCCAGCCACTCGCGGCGATCCTCAGCATCGGTGATGTAATACTCATCTCGGAGATGGTCTTGGTGAATGTACGTCGGATTGATGTACACCCGGGAACTCCCGGTTGTTTCACACGGGGGTTGCCACGCGCCGTGAATCGCCATAATCATATCGATCTTGCGGAGGTTCCCGAACCCGATGTGGAAATCACCGAGTTCCTTATTGATTTTCCCGGCATTGATTCGCGTTGCCGTTTTCGGCGTGCCCTCTAACAACGTATTCACATCTTCCATCACTCCGACCGGATCGTAGTCCCGAGATTCCAAATCGAGGAGCGGGGTGATGACACCATGATGGTGACTCCATTCAGCGAAATTGATGGACGTGGAGACGGTTCCAGTTTTCGACATCGTACTTCACAGTACACCATACGGCGGTTTGAACCCTCGGAAAAAGAGGCGGTATTGAACAGAGGTCCGTTCAGTGGTCACGGACTCAATTCTTCAGCTAACGCCGGGAATCGTTCTTCAAGCGCCCCGCCACCAACCATAATCCGGCACGGCTCGCAGCGATTATCAGCAGGGTCATCGGATTTGTACTTCCCAACGTCAGCATCTCGTTCGCGGCACCGCACACATGTCGTCATGCAAAACGCGGCGCGGACTCCGCGCATAAATACTCAACCCACCACTCAGTGACTGCCCGCAGAATCAACCGAGGCGTTAATCGCCGTTAACGGCGGTGTAGTTCCGTTTCGGCGGGTACTGGAATCGCCGTGCTTCTTCCATGTCTGACGTCACGTCTGCTGGGATTTCGAATGAGTCACTCAGATGCTCGTGTTTGATGTTCTGAAGCGTGTCTGTGGGGACTCCAAATGCAGCTGCCATGTCAGTCATGGAGTACCCCCAATCCAGCATCACCGCAATAGTGCGAGCAACACGGCGATGCCCGTTCAGAACTGCGACATCCCATTCGGAGTCTTGAGATGCCAGCCAGTCACTGAATTCTTCGTCAGTGAAGCCGAACTGCGTTGCAACACGGGTTTTCGAGACTAAGCCGTGTTTCTTCACCGTTTCGAAGTGTTCGAGGCGATCGTCTTCGTTCGTGATGTAGTTCTCCTCGCGGAGATGGTCGAGATGCATGTACTCCGGGTTGATGTACGACCGCGTTCCCTCCCCGAATTCATCTGACGGAATCCATGCACCGTGCAGTGAGAGTACCAAATCGAGTTTATCCGTGGTGCCGTTGCACAGATTAAAGCCGTCAACCTCGTCCGAGATTCGGCCTCCCTGAATGTATTTCGCGGTTGACGGTGTGTCTTCGATGAGTTCAGTGACTTGCTGCATGACGTGTGCAGAATCAAAGGTTCGCCCGTCAAGATCGAGGAACGTCGGGATGACATCATGGTGACGCCCCCATGCGGGGAGATTAACCGAATTATTGACTATTTCCGGGTCCGACATCGTACCCCTGTGTATGGGAGAATCCGGTTTGAACCCTCGGTTAAACGATACGCCCCTCGAACCCGGAACGTACAGACGCAAGCGACTCGTGAAGGACGTAACGGCTTTCCCGGGAGCGGAATTCTGCCGTAGTATGCTTCGATCCCGTTTGTCGACGTATCTCTCTCAAGAGAGCGGTTCGACATGGACACAGCATCTGGGAGTCGCTGATGCGGAAATCGAGATCAGAGTGTATCTTGAACTAACGGATCAAGGAACACAGTCGTTCGTTGAGGACGCCTACCAGAAACTGTACGTGACACCGTATGAGCCGTTTGAAGCAACAGTGACTGTGTACCCAGTTGCATCGAGTCGCTTCAGTCGCTTACAGGCAACTGCCGCAGACGCCCGGAAGATCGGTGGGGACTGGATGCTGACACCCGGGATTGCAACTGAATTACTGATGGCAGTCGGCGATCTCGGCGGTGGGGACGCCATGATGACGTTCGCAGACCGATTAGCTGCCGCTGATGCCGTGAACACGTATTCCGTCTCCCGAGTGCTGCTGTACCTCACTGATGTTGATGTCGATGCTGATGCCGTGAAGCGCCGCGTGGAGTCTGGAGAGTATTTCCATCAGTCAATCCGGAATAGTGCGTTGTGGTCGTCCGAACTACAGGCACTGGCGGCTGATCACCACACGCTCGATAACACAACCGTGTTCGTGAATGGGATGCGTCTCGACAAAGTCACTGCCGACGCGATTCACGATGCAGCGGTGTCCGTCCCGACGTTGAAAGAAATCACGGACATCATGGACTCCGAAGGGCTATGACCGCGCGTGCGAATGCCGATCTCCGAAATGTAGCTATGATTTAAATACGAGTGCCAGTGACGGGTAGGTATGGCAGAGACAGAAGCAATCGGGCTGTTGAGTGACGGAATAGCAACTGACCTCGGTATCGGCGGCATTGCCGGGGCGATTACTGGCTGGACCGCGAAGAAAATCGCGAAGATCGTGGCGTTCTTCGTTGGAATCGGGATTTTAGGGCTGAAATGGCTCGAACAGCAAGGCGTCATCATCGTGAACTGGAGTGCGTTACGCGGCGAAGACGGGGCTGGAGCTGCTGTCCAGGAATCCGCAACGACGTTCATGGAAAGTGTCATCGGAACGATTCCGATGGGCGCAGGCTTCGCTGGCGGATTCGCACTCGGCATCAAGAAGGGATAGCTCGGAATCGGCGTTCGAAGTGACGGCCCAGTTACTGAGCGTCCCGGATCTTTTCTGCGATTTCTTGGCGGTTGAACGTCGAATCGCCAGACAGAAGCTCACCGCCAATCTCCAGTGACGGAGTGCTTCTTGCACCGTAGTCCTGTGCATCACGGGAATTCTGCCGAAGAACAGGGTTGTACTTGTTCCCGCGAACAGCCTCGCTCACCGCTTCACGGGCTTCGTCTGGGGCCTGATCGATGACCCAGTCACGAGTCACTTCAGCGTCAGTGGCGACACTGTGGAGGTGCCGACTGAATTCCCAGAATGCCTCATCTCCGAGTTCATCTTGCACAGCGCGCGTAGCGTTCATCGGAAAGTATGACTTCTCGCTGATCACTAACAGATTCCAGTACTGGTGTTGAACGTCGCCAGTATCGATGAAATTCTCTTTGAGCCACGGATACATTTCACTGTACCACCGCGAACAGTGACCACAGAGATAATCGTAGAACCCACGGATGAGGACAGCATCATCGCCACCTCCCTCAACAGGGTTCGGAAGAGAGTCCACCTTCTCGACGTCAATCTTTGCTTCAGGAGCGTTATCAGATCGAGGCGAGCCAGTGCAGCCCGCAAGAGCCGTTGCACTGATCGCGGTTCCCGCACTGACCATGAACTGCCGTCGTTCCATTGTAGTTCTGTGTATCGCCGTCCCCGTCTTAACTCCACGGAGGCTACCGAACCCCGCAGATTGATGCGGGGGACGCGGTGAAATTCGGTATGGAGATTCGTAATCGAATCACGCCACGGGAACGCGCAACGCCGCAGATTTCCGGTGAAGACCTCACGGAAGACGCAGCTGAATCGATTATTGAGTCTATTGATGCGATTGAACGTGTTGAGTCCGGGTACCGAGTATCAAAAACAGTCCCTGAGAGTCGCCAACCGGTGATTGGGCAGCGACTCGTGCAGTTCGATGCAGATGTGTCCAGAGTTGTGTCTGCGGATGTTCTCTCAGAAGTCACTGAATTGTATGCCGTGGTTGCTGATCCAGTGACTGCGATTGGGATTCTTGATGCGTTGTTAACAGCGACCGGCGAATGCCGCGTGTGCGGGGATGTGAATTGCTCGGAAAGAGTTGTGTTCACGGACACGGGCGTTATGCATCGTCCGAGTGGAGTCGGGAGGGATGCTTGTAAGTCGGGTTCAAGCGGGTCGTCACTGTCAACACGAGGGAGGGAGTGATGACGGGGGTTGAATCGGTACAGTGTATTGTGTGTCAGGCAGAGCGCCGTGTGTCTGCGATGGACTTTGTTGGGTATTCAGCCCCGGTGTGTAGTTCGGCTTGCCGGGCGCAAGTGCTGTGTGCTGAACTCCCGCGAACACCGGCGGTGGGTTGACTTCGAAGTCACTACTGAGTGCGTCTGTCTTTGCCAGCCTTACAGTGTCTGAATGCGGTTACCTCCTGATTCAATACTCTCCGTTCGCGGAATCCAGAAAACAGTTCTTGGTGAGTAACGCGGGCGCGCAGGGTATCGCCTACCGAGGGGTTAAGTGAATGACTCTACTGTTCTATGTTGTAAGCGGCCTCGAAAACACCGACAATGGAAACTAACCAAACCACTACCGCAGACGGCCCTACTCGGATGTCTACTGATAGCACCTCCACTTGGGAGGACCGTTTCCCGTTCGATGAACCGTATGAACCCCAGCAGAACGGCGTGGGGAAGATCCTGAAGAACGCGAAAGACGGCGGATTCACGACCGTGGAAGCGGCGTGTGGATCTGGGAAGACGCTCATGGCAGTCATGGCCGGTATCGAACTGGTTCGTGACCCCGATACGAAATACGAGCGCGTCGTTGCGCTCACGAGCGTGAAACAGCAACTTCGCGCGTTCGAGGATGACATCGTCTCTGTCAACAACAATCTCCCCGAAGGCGTGTCTCCGATTGATGCGCTCACGATTGTTGGGAAGGCCGACATGTGCAGTTACACTGCGACTGGGCATCTCTCGAACGACGACATCTACAGTACATGCAATTCCCTCCGAGACACCGTTCGGAATCAGATGTCGTCCGCTGGCGATGAAAACGAGAAGGTTCGCGTGCTGGAAAGCATGGTGAACGCAATGGAAGTCGACGCGGTCGGGGCGGAAGACACGCTCCAGACTGATGACTGGAAGGCCACCATCAAGGACGAGCATCCGGAAGAGAAGAACAGTTGCGCGTTCTACGCGAACTACCGACTCAAGCAACTCAAAGACGAATCGATGATCGATCTGAACGGGATGATGCGTCCCAGTGACGTTGTGCGGGAAGCCAGTCAAAACAGTGTGTGCCCGCACGCAGCGATGATTGACACGCTGGAAGACGCGGAAGTCGTTATCGGGAACTACAACCACGCATTCGACCCGCTCACGATCGAAGCGATGACCGGGGACATCATTGACGATGAGACGTTCCTCGTATGCGACGAGGCGCACATGATTGTCCCTCGCGTCCGTGACCTGCTCAGTGACCGCGTGAGTTACCGGAACCTCAAGTACGCTATCAGTCAGGTTGAGGAAGATGTTGTGAAGCAGAATGACGCGGATGTACAGGAAGTGATGAAGAAGTCGCTGATGGAATCCGGCGTGTCTCCGGATGACGTTGCGGAATTCGTGGACTTCCTGAAGGCGCTGAAGTCTCAGTTCGAGGAATTCGCGTTGGATGCGCTCGATGAAACGAAGCGGAATTGGGAGGAAACGGTTCTCGACATGGAAGACGACATCGAGTACCCGCTCCGCCCCCCGGATCAGTCTCGGAAGGACAAAATCAGCAACTGGATGGAATTCGAGGGGTACGAATCGATTGCCGATGATGCAGAACACATCGGCTCTGCAATCGCGGATGCGATTCATGAAGCGACGGAGGAAGTGACGACGTACAACACGCAGGAAACGTATGCGGACAGTGTTGGGCGTGTCATGACGGCATGGAAGCGGAATGGCCACAGCCAGTATTTCCGGTCGCTCACGTTAGAGAAGCGCGACCGTGAATTCGATAGCGCGGATCTGCTGTGGAACCGGCACTTCTCCCCGGCGCTCGAAATGAAGAACTGCATCCCCAGTGACCCAATTCGGGAACGTCTCGAAGACTTCGGCGGTGGGTTGCTGATGAGTGCAACGCTCGCGCCACTGGACGTGTACCGTGAGGAAACCGGACTGGACGAGATGGAAGACGACACTGGCCGCCCGGTGCAGGAACTGGTGTATGGGTTGAACTTCCCGCAGGAACGCCGCGAATCGATGGCTGTGAACGCCACGAAGTTCACTGGCAGTAACCGAGGAAATCCGTATGGTGACAACAACGAAACCCGTGAGACATACAAGAACACGATTGAAGATGTTGTGTCGAACACGGACGGGAACGTGCTGGTGTGTATGCCGAGCTACGTGGAAGCCGAATGGGTTGAGTACGAACTGAACCCGCAGTACAACCAGAACGTCAGTAAGCCGATTAAGGCTGATGAATCCAGCAGTAACGAGGAAACGGAAGATCTGAAACAGTGGTTCTTCAGCGGGGAATCGAAGGTGCTTGTCACGAGTCTGCGCGGAACGCTCACCGAGGGCGTGGACTATGACGGCGACAAGCTCGATGCGTGTGTGGTGTGCGGTGTTCCGATTCGCGGACTCGGCGGCCCGTACCCGGACGCAATTCGGAATGCGTATGAAAGCCAGTTCGGGAATGATGGGTTCGACATCGCGTTCAACGTCCCGGCAGTCCGGAAGGCTCGGCAGGCACTTGGCCGCGTGATTCGCGGCATGGATGACAAAGGGGTTCGGGTTCTGGTGGACGATCGGTACGCTGGTCGTGGGTGGGCGTCCGTCCGGGATTTCCTCCCGAAGTACGAGCGCGATGAGTACCAGCCGACTGATGCGGGGGATGTTGAAGGGATTGTATCGCAGTTCTGGCGGCGCATGAATTAGGCGGTGTGTGCGGCTCGGAGAACGGGTTTGTCGGTTACCGAGGGGTGGTTGTCGTCTGCGTTTTCTCGTTGTTAATTTAGTTGTGGGATTAGCTTACGTCTGTGCGTAGGGTTTATTTCCCTCTGTCTGACACCGTCTAAGTAAGTCAACTCACTGTGGCTACGGTGTCCGCCAACGCCCACCTCGCCGTGACCACACCCACAATCCATGTCCACTGACACTACTTCCACTGAGAACACCGGAGATGACGCCCCAAGAGACGTGCCGTGGCAATCCCTCTCGATTTTCCTTGAAGAGAACGCTGTCGAGGAAACGTACAATGACTTCTTCATTCAGGTTCGAGCGAATCACCGCGAGGTCCGTGATCTCGAAAAACGAGTGATTCAGTTAGCAGTGATTGAAGTCGCAATGAAGCACCCTGACGAGGTTGCAGACACAGCGTTGACTGTCAGTGATCGCGTGGGCACCGACACGGAATGGTCACAAGAGAACCTGTATCTCCCCCGTCAAACACGAAGCGAATTCAACGACGTGTTCTTCGGCGAACTGAAAGTCGAGCATGATGGGTTGTACAGCGTCATGAAGCGAGTGCTTCAGGAAGCCGCGTTAGTTGTGGGGATGGATCATTTAGATGAAGTCGCGGAACGCGCAGCGGAAGCAGATTCCGAATACGTCCTCGATTAAGAAGCCGTGAGAAAGTGATTGACGCGCAACGATTTGGTTTGGGGTCTGATTTCTACCGATATAGGCGGATTCTGGCATTGTATTGCTGAAAACCCCCATACCCCGAAGGCCTTTTACCCAGTTCGTCGCAACCGCGTCTTGAGATAAGTCCACCATTGGATCATCATGAATACGAAATCCATCCCCGGCACAGTCGGGCAAAAGCTTCGATCTCCAAAGACCCTCCTCATCGGAGGATTACTGCTGTTCTTCCTCGTGGAGCCAGCAGCTGCGCAGTCGGGTTGCAGCAATACGCTGGTTGAGGATGCCATTGACATTCTGAATCAACTCACTGCAATCCTCCCGATCTTCGGGGCGATTGTGTTCGTCTACGCCTCCTGGCGCTACGGTGTTGACCAGAACAACAAGTCGACGTACAAGAAGCTCCAGAAGAATTCCCTGATTTACGCCATCTTGGTGCCGTTGCTCGCAACGGTCATCCTCACGGGAATCATCGAATTCGTGCCGAGCATCGACGTCGATGAAAGTTGTATTGACGACGTATAACCGCCCTTTCAACCAATGAGAAAATCCGTTTTCGGAATTCTGGTTGTCGCGGTTACTGTAACGATTCTACTTGCTGGGTCTACTGCCGTGACCGCAGATCACGCGCCAATTGAAGAAGACCATAATCAGACCCCATATGGGATGTCGAATGCTGATTTCGCACAGCTCTGGTCATACGTTGAACCTTACGAGAACAGCACACTCGATAACATGGAGTTTGAATCCGCAAGTACAGAATATGCATTGGGCAGTGATTGGTCGACAACACAGCCCCCGGACACGGCAAATACATGGAATAAAAACAATATCCGGGATTTCGAAAGCGGAGGATATTCAAAGAGTGTGTATCCGCAGCACGTCAACCCAGAAGATGACGGTCGAATTAAAGATGCTTACGTCAAAATCTTCGCGATTGACTCTGCAACTCGAATCTACGAAAACGGAGGTCAAGACGAAGGTGAACAAACACTGTATATTGACAAGGAAGGAACAATCCGAGGCGTTTCTGACTTCCGTGTAGACATTCCAGACGACGAAACAATTGGCTGGCCTGAATTACTGTATAGCCACGAAACCTCCGAAGTGGAAGAAGTCCGAGTCTATGCTGAAGGTGGTCGAGAGTCGGAACTGATTGGAGTGGATGAATCTCCGTCTGACGGTGTTTGGAGTGTTGACTATGAAGGCGTGGAAGAAGGCCATGATTCGATTCGTGTTGAAGCAGACATCACTGCGACGTATGAAGAAGTGACGCACACTGAACCGCCAGAAGTACCGGACGATGATGACGAGGATGACGAAGAAGAAAATGATGAGACTGGCGGAAGTGACTATAATGGCGGGTATGATGGCCCCGGAACTGGATTCTCGCTTTCCTCTCCGAATAAAGCATATTCCAGTGGCCCTGATGTGTTCTTCCATACGAATTCTGAAGGAGAGCCGGGAGATCACTTCGAAGACGAGACGACAATCACAACGACAGTTGACAGCGAACCGAAAGACGTCACATTCAAAGATCCGAATGTCAAGATGATGGTTGGGCACCACCCGGACGGGGAAACACGTGTTCGAGTATACAGTCACGACCATATCTGGGACAGTGTCTCCAGTCCGGATGGCACAATAAACAATCTCTGGCAGTATTTCATGAATCGGGACACTGAGTGGGATACGATGGTTGAATCAACGTCGAGCGGTGACGAAGAACGCCATACGAACATTCAGCCAGTTCGAACCGCTGGATACCCCGCAGAGTCGGGAGTGAGGTATAATGCCCGAGCTGCGTTCCGAGGAATTTCAACTGGGGGGACAGAAATCGATACACTTCCAGAATCCACGCCCACGCTCCCGGACCCGGTTAACGTGCCGATTGTTGAAGAAGACGAGTACCAGTACGCACACGCAATAAACATGGAGATTACCCATGACGCGAATTTCGAATACGACGATCTCGTATCTAACGGGGTTGTTCATGGTCAAACGAATTCTGATATAGAAGTAACGAAGGAAGAAGATTTGGTGAAGCCAATCCTCAAAGTTGAAGGAAGTAGATTAGATCGTGAAGACGGCCATGCATATGTGAATATCTCGGTTATTGACCCTGAATCACAGAACTATATTCCGGTCGGATCGACAACCACGCGCGGGTCATTAGGGATGCAACGACCCCATGACCTGTACCTGAATGGAGGGTCTGTCAGAATGAACACGAATCAACCGAAAGAAATCCGGTTCCAATATGAAACGACACCACGAGCAGAAATCCGGTTTGATCCGAAGCCGTGGTATGCAACGACGGATTCGTATGTGACTGTTGAGGAGACAGTGACTGTGTCAGACTCTGCCGGGTTCATGGATTGGATATACCGGTTATTCGGCGTGATTGCGGCACTCGTCCCGTTGTGGTTGCTGGAGATGATGTTCCGGAAGGGGCTTGGGTTCAGTATCATTCCACCGGAAGTCCGGAAGATCCCGCGAAGGGTGTTTGAAGCGTTGAACCCGGATTGAAAACCAACGATTCAGTGACTCGTGATTGTCATTCAACGATTCTGTTTTGATATGTACTCGTGAGTTCACCGAGAGAGCTACGCCAAGTCATAAGTGCAGTTCGTTTAAACTCTCGATAAGAGCTAATAATGTCGAGAATTGGGTCAGCATTCTTCGGTGGCCTTGAGAGTGCGGCTGAAGAATTTGTCGAGGAAATCCAGCAAGTAATGAAAGAGGTTGCTGGGGATGCAACCACAGAGCTACTGCAAACGCCATACCCTCCGAACGGAGATCAATTCTGGGCGTTGGACAGTTCCTGTACTGATGCGAAATGTGATGTCTGGAAGCCGATGTACGATGCCGTGTACTCCGGGACGGACGAGACGATGCCGATTATTTTACTCGCCGCAATCATCGTCCTGTTCGGTTGGGTGATTATGGCGATGCTTCAGGGACTTACCTCGCACGTCACACAGACCGACATCAGTAAGATGAATCGCCGTGTTGCATTCGTTCTCCTCATCGGACTGATGGGGTGGTGGCCCATGTGGGGCTTCGCAACGGAAATGACGCACACACTTACAGTGAACATCATGCCAACTGACGGGATTGGATACATCCTCGATCAAGGCGCAACTGGTGCAGGGACGTTCGCGTTCGCTGCTGTGGTTCTGTACACTGTCGGGTTAGCGCCAATCATTTTGTTCCTTTCAATTTTCGTTGTGCGGTACCTCGCCATTCTCCTGTACTCGGTTGGTGGCCCGATTCTGTTAGCGTTCTGGGCGCTTCACGCCGGGCCGCTCAAAGGCATGTCTCGCATGGCTGGGAATTACCTCGGGAAAGCCCCGGGTATTCTATTAATGCCGATTCCCGTTGCAGTGTTACTGATGCTTTCTCAAACCGTGATGGAAGCATTCCCCAGTAACAGCATTGGGGCTGGCTTTGCAGAATTATTCCTCACCATGGCGATGTTCAGTATGATGGCGTACATCCCGCTGAAAATGATGGACGTCGGCGAAGTCGGTGGGAAGGTCGCCGGGCTGGCAACCGGCGCGGCAGCAGCTGGCATTGCGAAATCCAGTTACGGTGAAGTCACTGGTTCTTCCAGTAGTGACGGGGACGTTAGCACTGGCACTGATTCGGTAGAATCGGACGCAGAAATGGAAACGACATCTGGATCTCCGGCGAGTGGTGGCGGGGAATCCGAGAACATGGAGGAAGCGTATCAAGACGAAGGATACGGGGCGAAACTGAAGCGCGGAGCAGAAACAGTTGCAACGTCCCCGCGTGATGGAATTGAGAAGGCTGCTGGAGCAGCATCCGACGGCCTCGATCGCGTGACGAATGATGACGGGTACTTCCGAAATAACCGTAATCAGTCTCGGACGAGCGATGCGCAAGGATTCAACCGGGCATTGAATCGTGCAGCTACAACTGCGAACGCGGGGATTGCAGCTGCGCGTGGTGGCCGGACTATCGCCGGGAAAGTCAGTGACGGTGTGAGTAACGTCCAAGAACGCAGAGAGGATTGGGAGCAGACGAAGGTCGCTGCTGAAACGAAAGCAGAGTTGGCTGAGGAACACGGGTTAGATCCGAGTAATCCGGCTGAGGAACGGCGTTTGGAGCGGTTAGCGCAAGGGCAGGCGGAGAAGGAACTGGATGATACGCCATCTGCGGATGAGTTGGCAACAGATGACTCTCGCGCACGGGAGATGGCGTCTGAAGCGACTGATGGCTTGATTGATGATGGGAGCGAAACTCGGCATTATTCGGAAGCCGATTACGTTTCGCAGGACCTCAAAGATCAGGACTTCGAAGAGAATCGCGAGGAAATTGACCGGATTGAGATGGGTGATGCGGATGGGAGTTCCGTGGCGACGAACACGTCCCCGACAACTGGCGATAAGTCGATTGACGTGATTGGCAGTGACAGTGTTGAAACCCGCGAACTCAACACAGGAGATGTTGACCAGGAAACTCTGGATCAAGCTGGAGAAACCGTTGATGTGATGCAGTGACTTTCGGTCGGGAATTAGAGTCACTGAATACAGGGTCTGTTTTTGCTGTGGGTTTCGAGAGGTGTTGACTGGGGAAAGTCTTGTTAAAGGCGGGTTGTGACTCCCGGTAAGACAATCATGAGCAAACAATTTGGAGCAGCGTACAACATCCCTAAGAACATTAGCGACAACAACACGCTCGCTGCTGGGTACACGATGAAAGACCTCGGCGCAATCATCGCCCCGGCGCTGGTTCTTGCGTATCTCGGGACGCTCCTCCCGGATATTCTGTCGTTCATGTTCATCCCGATGATTGGGGTTGGGGTGTTGGTTTCTGCCTTCATTTTCCTGTTTGCACCCGGGCATCTCGGGCCAGCAAACTGGATTGAAAGTATTGTTCACCGAACGACGAAACCGCATGAGATCACGCATCTATCCATGGAAACCGCACAACAAAATCCGGAGGAACAGCCGATGACAAAAGCCTACGAAATGAATTCTCGAACACAAAACGAGATTCATATCGAACGCATCCACAAGCAAGGCGGGGCCGTTGAACGCACTGACGGGGCTGTCGTTGGCGCGGTGAAGGTTGACCCGGCGAACATGGCGTTAGCCGCGAACCGTGAATGGGAGCAAATTGTGAATGACTGGGAAGGGTACTTAGACAACACCGTTGACTACCCGATTCAGATTTACTCCACAACGAAAACATTCCCCGTGGAAGAGTACATGTCACAGTACAATTCCCGGCTGAATGACCCTGACGTGAAGAACCGGCCTGTGCTGAAGGCGTTGATTCAGAGCTTCACCAGTTGGTACTCGGAGTACCTCGGGTACCAAGGAACGAATCAACGCGAATTCTACATCGTTATCGCGGTGCAGGAACACGAAGTTCATCAAACGCAGAAAGATGAAACTGCGATTGACCGGCTTGCGGAGAAGCCGGTTATTGGCAGAGTGTTCCAACGACTGAAAGAGAATCAGCAAGAGGAATACGAAGATGATGAACTGAAACAGGAACAACTCCGAATGCTGAATCAGCGACTTGGCTCGGCACAGCAAGGTATTCGGCGTCTCCAAGACTGTTCAGCGCGTCGAATCACTGCAACAGAACACGCTGTTGTCCTGAAAGAATACTGGGGCGGTGTGGAACTGAACTTCAGTGAGAACGCTGTTCAGGATCTGCATCGCGGTGGCGTGACGATGGGTGGCGGCGACCCCGTTGACCCTGACGAAGTCACTGAAAACAAAGGCTACGACGGAACCGGCGAATAACTCGCAGAACACAACCAAACTACACACTTCACACTTCAATCCATGGCACTTCGAGACATCTTCGGATCGGATGACGAATCGGACACAGAACCCCCTGCGGATGCTGACAGTGACTCTGTTTCAGACAGTACTGAAGACGAGTCCGAACCCACAGTCAACGAGGAAGACACCGAGTACACGAAAAGCGACGTAGAAGAAGCGCCGTCTGATGAGAATCCGGGGTATGAACTCCCGGACGAAGGATTCATCGACAAGGTCGCGAATCTGCATCAAGACTTCATCGCGCCCACGGAGATGAATATCGAAGACACGCACATGCTCTCCGGGCAGCAACTCATCCGGAATTACTACATCAACGAATGGCCGAATAAAGCCCGCCCCGGGTTCCTTGAGCCGATTTTCGCCGACGCCAGTTACGACACAGACATCTCCATTCATCTGGATCCGCGAAATCGGGCGTCTGCAAAACGCGCGCTCAAAAGCAACATGGGGGACATCCGCGCGGAATACGAACGGACGAAAGACCCGGCTCGGAAACGTGACCTGAAGAAGAACCTGTCTGACGCGGAACGCATGTACGACCTTGTTTCACAGCAAGGCAAGACACTGTTCGACATCGGGACGTATGTGAACTTCCGTGTTGACCGGGATGTTGGAGCGGATTCGATTAACGAGTTAGAATCGGATTACCTTGAGAAACTGCAAGTCCCACCAACTGACACTGACCCGCGTGTCTCGCGGCGCGTTCAAGATCGCGGAATGGTATCGACCAGTCCGCTCGCGGAGGACGTATTAGGGAAGAAGAAGCCGATGTTATCGGCAGCAGCGGCGTCGATGATGCCGTTCAGTTCTGCAACGCTGATTGAGAACTCCGGAATTGACTACGGCATTCAGCAACACAACGGCTCACCGGTTGTTGTGGACCGATTCAGCCGGGACACCGGGTATAACATGGCGACGATTGGCGACATCGGGTCGGGGAAAAGTTTCTCGACCAAACTCCAGATCGCTCGAACGCTCATGCGCGATCAGGATGTTGAAGTCATGATGCTCGACCCGCTGAACGGATTCGAGGGGCTGAACGCGGCGCTGGATGGCGACAAGATCCTTGTCGGTGGGAGTGAGGGTTTGAACCCGCTTGAACTGAAGGAAACGCCGCAGCACGTTCTGGACGCGGCTGGTGAAGGTGCGGCGGAGAAACTGGATCCGCTGGGGAACAAAATCAAGGACGTGATGAGTTTCTTCGATACGTACTTCAGCATCGAAGGAATCGACATCGGGGCCGAGCGCGGGATTCTGCAAGACGCAATTCAGCGAGCGTATAACCGGAAGGGAATCACGCACGACCATACGACGCACAGTAAGGAATCCCCGACTGTTCGCGACGTTCTCTCGATTCTTGAGGAGATGTCGGAGAACCCGTCGAAATTCTCTGCATCGAATTCGTCTTACGAGAAGGAACGTGTCGGTGAATACGCCGGGCAGCTGCTCGTTGCGTTGAAGGGCTTCCGGCAGGGCGGCCAGTATTCGAATCTCGCAAAACACACAGAAATCGAACCGGGCGCGAACCGGGTGACGTACCTGGACCTCAGCCAGCAAGAAGGCGGAAAGGACGGACTGGGGCTGATGATGCAGTTGCTGTTCAACATGGCGTATGAGCGCGCGAAGAACACCGAGAATAAGGTTATCTTGGTGATTGACGAAGCGCGGTACCTGATGAAGAACAGTGCGAATCTGAAGTTCTTAGAGCAGGCTGTGCGGCACAGTCGGCACTACGATCTCAGTATTCACTTCATCACGCAGACGGTGGAGGAATTCTACCAGCACGCCGAGGCCGAGGCGATTCTGGACAACTGTTCGATGATGCAACTCTGCCAGTTATCCAGCCTGAATAGCGATCTGGCATCGGACGCGCTTGGACTGAACGGGAACCAGATCAATTACGTGAAAAACGCGCAAGCTGGCGATGAGGGGTTAGATTACAGTGAAGCTCTGTTGAACGTCGGCGATAACGGGTGGTACCCGCTTCAGATCCGTGCGCACCCCGATGAAGCAGCGGTCGTGGACTACGACACGCGCGAAGACAACATCGAGGAACTTCCGGGGCACGGTATGGAAGCCGATAATAACAAAGACGCGATGGAGCAGTTGATGGATCGGCAGGTTGAGCAGAAAACCAGTGAAGAACACCAGCAGGCACGGGAGGAAGCGCAGCGCGGACAACGTGTGAAAGGATTCCTGTTGGATGAAGACTTCCGGTCGTTGACCCTCTCTGAACTTGGTGCGAATCGCTCGCAAGTGTACAAAGGCGACTTTGAGGACACGTCGGGCGATGACTTGTCTAACACGGAGCCGGACACGGAAGCGAATCTGTTCGAGTACACTCCGGATGATGGTGTTGGAACGAATCTGTACCATGTTCGGTTCGACATCTATCAAGAGGATGCGCCGGACAGTGACTCGCTCCCTGCGTTGGAAGACCTCAGTAACGGATTCGAAGTGTTCTCGACAGACCCGTCCGAGTTAGCTCTCCGAGCTGGGAATTACGACGGGACGTTCGATGCGCTAATTGGCACGGCAGTCGCCCCGGAAACGTTCTGCCATGCACTGTACGGCATCGCGGAAGTCGATAACGTTGCCGTGACGGACATCAGCAGTACGGTTGACTGGGCTGACGAAGACGTTGAGATGACGCCGAACTCGCAGCTTGAAAACGCGGCGGCGAAGGATAACGAGGAAGTCACTGAGGAATTCGAACGGATGAAGGAAGAAGAGGAACTGAAAGGAATGGACGTGGATGAAGGCGGATTCCAAAGCTTCGAGTAACGTCACTGCCTGTCAGCATCGAACTGTGAGGTAGTCTTTTCAAACGCCGTTCCTGACCGCCGTATACGATGCCGGAACTACACGATTACCACTGCCTTGATTGCGGCCATGAATGGGAAGATCCGTGGGTTGGCGGCCCGGAAAACTGCCCGGAGTGCAATTCCAGAATGATTGGATCTGAACAACAAGACTGAGTCAAAACCACCGCAGTGACTGAATGGGTTATCACCCACGGAAACTGTTTTTCCGCGTGAGTATCGAACTCCGATAACGAATGACGTTCAAGAGCTATGTCTCCGAATTCGTAGACACCCACCTGCGATCCAATAACGTCCCCAAAGAGGTCGATGTAGAGATGTACCGCAGCATCCAAAACAACCTCGGGAACGGGAAACTACTCCGAGTGATGCCGCACGCTGATAACGACGGCATGGACGCTGGCGAACAACTCCTACAAGCCCTCCACAACCTCGAATTCGACTGGGGGATTTACAATAAAAGCCAAGAGGAAACATTCGAGATTTGGTTCGATGACGGCAAAATCCAGTTTTTCTTCTACGTAGAGGATTCCCGTGCTGAACTGAAGCTCCGCCGCCAGATCCGGGGGTTCTACCCGAGTGCGCAGATCGAAGAACGCGAGGAACTGTTCACCCGAGTCAATAAGAACGACTGGGTGGCTGGTGCAGAAATGAATCTGAAGCGATCGAAATACTTCCCCATTCGATCACAGAACGGCGTTCGACCATTCAAAGACGATCCGTACAAGTCGATTACGTCGGACATGGTTGCGAATAACCATTGCCGGACGATGGTGCAAGTGCAGTTCAAGCCCGCACATCCGGAGTGGGCGCACGGCGGCCCCGTCAGGAAGCACATCCCGTTCATTGAATCAACGCCGTTCTTCAGTGACGTTGGGTCAGTGTCGAATTCGGTGAAGCAAGACAAAATGCTGTCCGGGTTCTTCAATACAGAAACACGGGATGCATCAAGTGAAGAACGGCAGTTAGCCTCGAAAATCATGGAGCAAGAGGGGCAACCGGCATACCACGTTGACCTCCGGATTCTGACGTTCGCGCCGCGTCGTGGGGAAGCGAAGTCGAATATCTGGAGTGTGGCGAAAACGTTCGAGCAGTCCTTCGCTGAGAAAGGTGATCAGACACTCGTTCAAACGCCGAAGAACGGGAAGCACCTCGATACACTGGTAGAGGAATTCGCCGCTCGGGAATGGGTTGACCGGGACATCATCATGACCGTACCGGAAGTCAGTGGATTAGCGCATCTTCCGAATGGTGGCGTTGAAACGCCGGAGATTGAATGGACAACAATTGATTCGAGTGCCGGTGTGCCGACTGACGCAGAACGGTTCTACGGTAGTGCTGTTGACCAGTTCGATCAGCAATTCACAACGGATGATTCCGATGCTGAGAAAACCCAGACTTCGGATGCGTCTGTTGGGGTTTCAGCTCCGTCGAGCATCTATAATCGCATGAAAGGAATTGTGCATAACATCGTCTGGTTAGGTGACGATCTGCACTTTGTTGCGGATGATCCCGGGAAGCCACTCCCGGACACCACAGACACCACGGACGAAGACGGCAGTGACGATGACTTGGACGATTTCACTGAAGGCGAGGTTGACCATGATGCAGAGTACGAGGAAGTGCCGGATGATGGTGAAGTGGCTGACGATGAATTCGTTGCGGAATCGAACGTGGTCACTGACGACACTGACGATGATTCCGAGCCATCGACAGACGAAGGCCTTGATGAAGACACGGATGCTGATGAAAGTCCGGGTGAGGGCCTACCGGGGGAAGATGGTGATTCAATGTCTGCGGCGGAAATCGGAGCGGAGATTACCGGTGATTCGAAACCCGATACCCCGGGAGAATCCAGTGAGAGTGTTGATGAAGGCAGTGGCAGTATCGACGCGGAGGAAGAACCCGTCACTGAGGACTCCCTGACTGAATCCGAAGCCAGTGACGTGGGGGAAGACGCCGTCACTGACGAGGAAGACATCACATCTCACCCAGATATAGCTGATGTAACACCAGACAATACTGATGAAGATGATCTGATGTCGTTAGATCAGCCCAATCCCCCGGAATTCGGCGATGAAAACCGCGAATCCGAAACAGACGAAGACGAAAACACAGTTGCTGATAAGGCTACTGACGAGTCACTGCAAATAGAAGACTCCCATGGTGAGATCACCGGGGATGAATCAGTAGACGTGACTGAGGAAGTCAGCACGGAGAGAACCGAGACTGGATCCTTGGAAGAAATCAACGCGGAGGATGGTTTGGAAACCGAGGAGGAAGAACTGGGAGGAGATTCTGAAGGCGGTACAGACACTGTTGAAGAACCACCCTCTGATGAAGGCAAAGAGGAAGGGAAGGAGGGGGAGAACTATGACAATGATGGGCCGGAGTTCGGAATGTTCGGTGACAGATCCGAATAACTGTTAATCTGCCGTGAAAGAACGGGTTCAGAAGCTGTTTCACCCGTGAATCATTTAACAGGCGAGGAGCCACCATCGGTACTGATGACTAACGAGTCCGGTATTCGGAAGCGATTCATGCAGTTTTTCGGCAGTGGATCTGATTCAGCAGCAGCTGAAGCTGATGAGGTGGAATTGGAACAGACTATGAAAGAGCAGATGGAACTCCCGGATGACGTTAAACCGGATTTTCTCCACGATTTCGACCCCGATAAAGGAGATACGAAATTCGGGAACGAACTCAAAGCATACACTGAAGATGGAGATGGGCCGTATGCAGGGGAATGGGTGCGGAATATCTTCGAAGGCGCATACCATGACGATGAACAAGGCGTGTTCGTTGGCCATGACCCGTTGGAAGCTGAACCGCACGAAGTCGGGATTTCCCACAAAGCATGGTTCCGTCACTGCGCGATCTTCGGGCAGACCGGGCACGGGAAAACCAGCGTTCTGAAGAACATCATGGTTCAGCGAGCGTACCAAGGCTACGGGTTCACGTTCGTTGACCCGAAGGGCGAAGCTTGTTACGAGATTCTTCGGCAACTCCCGGAACACCGTCTTGATGACCTTGTCTGGGTGGATCCAGATCCTGATGAAAGTGACTACATCGCCGGGATGAATTTCATCGATGTCGGGGATGCAGACGGGAATGAAATCACACGCGAACTGGAAGATTTGAAAGGCGCGCTCGCTGATGAAGACTACTGGGGGGTGCGCATGGACCGGATTTACAAGACTGTGATGCGTGGGATGATGCAGTCGGATTATCCGTTCACATTACTTCATTTCTACCATCTTCTGGACACCCCGGAATTCCAAGAAAAACTCGCTGAATCGATTGAAGATCCTGCTGTTAAGGCGAATATGGAGAACTTGGTTGAGATGAACCAAGACAAATTCGACCCGGTTCTCTCCCGACTACAAGAATGGGTTGAGAACCCTCAAGCCCGCCGAATTGTCGCTCAACAGGAATCCAGTTTCAGTATGCGGGAAATCATCGAAGAAGACAAAATCCTGATTGTGAACGCGAAAGTGTCTGAGAGCGTTCGGAAACCCCTCACCACTGCGTTCCTCCGGAATATCTGGAGTGTAATCAACAGCCGATCTGGTGGTGGGGAATACGACCCGTATTACCTATTCCTCGACGAATTCAACGACATTGTCTCAACGGAAGCAAAAATACAGGCCATGCTCTCGAAGGCCCGTCAGAAGCGACTCTCCGTCACTATCTGTAACCAGTACCCCTCTCAGTTACCAGCGGCAATTCAAGAAGAAATGCTGGGGAACGTTCAGAACTACCTCTCGCTAAACCCCGGAGAACCCAGTGACGCGCGAACAATCTCGAAGAAACTCCGTGGCCCCAGTGACGAAGAGTTGATGGACTTGAGCCGGTTTAACCTCATGACGCAAATTGAGGTGAATGGAGAACTCAAAGACCCGTTCATCGTGAAAACGTTCGCTGATTACCCGCCTGTTCGGACTCGGGAAGATGTGAATGACATTATCGTTGAGAAACTGGAAAATAACGGCACTCATATCGATGAAATCCGTGAGTACGCTGATCAGTCCCCGGAAGACCTGATGCCGGATTGGGATGAAGAATTCCAGACAGAAACTGATTCTGATAGCGACGAAGACAATGAAACCAGTGACACGGATGGACTGGTTGCAAACGACATTATTCTCGAAGCCGCTTACGCTGCCTGTATTCAGGAAGCCATGCGGCAAGGTGAAGACGACTTAGTGTTCACAGAATCCGAAAACGTGAAACGCGAAATCCGCGCTCGGATTGATAACGACTACAGTTCCCGGAAACTCTCGAACGAGATCGAGAAAATGCCGGAGAAACACATCGAACAAACCATCAATAGCGGGAAGGTCTCGGTGAAGATCACGCCCGATGGCCGCAGTAAGGTCATGGAATTCGACACCGGGGAAGCAGAAACCGGTGGAAATGACTCGCACCGGTACACACTCCGCCGCGCATTCGAGGAATTCACCAAAGCCGGATACCTCGCCAGCCTCCCCAGTCAGGAAGGTGATGAGCAACCGGACGGATTAGCTGATTCCCCAATCGATATGTCAGCGTCCTCGGTGAAAGAATTCGAGGAAAAACTTGAGCGCCTGCAAAGCGAGTACCCGAACGTCTACGAGATCAGTCGTGGACAGGACGTGAGCATCGAGGCCGAGACGACGACGTTCAAAGATCCGGCGCACATGATGAACAATATGCGGAAAGCCGTCAATCAAGGCAATGTCGCGGTGATGGCGGTGAAGGATGCGTCGTACAAATCCAGTCAATCCATACTGGAGAGTGACGGGGTGAACATCCTGAACACGTTGAAGAAACCTGCCTTCGTGAAAGCTGAAGACAACGGCGAAACCGTATTCTACAACCACCGGAACATGACTGTGGAATGGCAGAACAAAGAATTCACGCCCGTGTTCAACCCGCGCGCCAGTGACAAAGACGAGAACCTCGAATGGGTTGAACAACGTTCTGGGACCGTAGTCGCACGGAAGGAAGGCAGTCACCGGGAGATCGCAAAATTCGGGAGTCGTGATGAACTCGAAGACCCGAACCCGAAGCAATTCGCTGCATGGTACCGGTACGATCACAGTGAAGCCCGGTACATCGTGAAATCCGAAGTTGACGGTGAAATCCAGACGTACACGTACAACAACCGCGAGAAATTCGCTGACTCGTGGGAACCGGTGAAAAGCCCGTACATCGTGGAACACGAATTCAATCATGTCCCTGAAGACGATGACTGGGTGATTGTTGTGTTCCCTGATGACGACAAAGACCTCCCGGTTATGAAAATCGAGTACGAAGGCATCAACCCCACTGGAGACATCCAGTACAGCCTCATTCCGTTACTGCAAGAAGAACGCGATGGCTGGACTGGGTTAGACCGCGACACAACCCGGGACTGGTACGTTCGCCCGGACCCGAACCCGGCAATCGGTGGGAAACACATCCTCGATCCGGACACCCTTGACGGCGTTCCTGGTGATGATGACTACGACACGCTGTGCAGTGCCTCACTCAATGGTGAGAATGCGATTGGTGTGAAAGACATCGATACGATCTCGCATCTCTGTAGTGACTGCCGGGAAGAGTACGACTCCCGCGTGAACTGAACTTCACTAACCCACGAATGCTTTTCCCGGGACCGAATAGCTTCTCTACACACGCCGATGATTCCGAAATTCCTTCCGAAGATGCTGGCCCCAATCCCGCTTCTCGGCATCCCCATGCTCGGCGGGTACGGGGCCGTGCGCACAGTCACTGACGCTGACTTCTTCACAGTCACTGGATTGATTGTCTTCATTCTCGGATTCATGGTCACGTCCGGGGTCACTGGCCTCGCACTCAAAGCCCTCGCCAAAACCATGAACCAACTCGTTCACCATTAACTGAACAAGAATTCAGTGACTGCGAGCAGGTCACAGCCCTGTTTCTTTTCCCTTGAAAGCCTGCACACCAAGATATGTCTCGAAGCGACACTCTTGACCCAGAATTCTCTCCCGGCACCTACGTTGTTGATACCGACTCTGGCGACCCTGATCTTGCACTTGTTCTCAGCACGCCCGGTGCAACCTGCATCGAATGGGATGTCGACCGTGACTCTCCCGATGGCCGAACAGTTGCTGATGATAACCCCGACTACAGTGACTCTGAGTCGGTTGTCGTTGTCGCCTTCGTCGTCACTGGCCTTGAACGACGCTGGGAAGACTGGACAGACGCCGACCCCAGTGACCTATTCCACGGCGCTGTAAACGCCAGTGTGAAATTCTACTCGTTCCCAGAATCCCGTCTCGAACGCGCAACTGACTATTACGGAAGTTCGAGGAGAAAGCCTCGCGCTTTAGCGCGGGGATGAATCCGACAGTCGATTCGGCAAGGGATACCCTCAGATCTGGCCGGGGTTTAAGATGATGGTTGGTGTATAGGTTGGTATCCGAGGCGGCCTGTCCGCCCACTTAATCGGACAATATCGGGATTCCCTGCTCTCGTGCAGAAAGCACCCCTTTCTGTTTGCGAGGTGGGGTGCAGTCAGCAAAAGTATCTCTGAATCCCATGCCGGGATAGGAGTAACGGCTGCTTGGCACAGCCAGTAGCTGCCCATCAAAGGCGCTACAAACCATAACCATCCCAAACCAGCGGCACGGTGCCGTGGGAATCCTCGCGCTTCAGCGCGGGGAGGATGTCAAAACCACTGACTGCTCATCAAGAAACAATCGAACCTCGATCGACGTCGCTACGCCGATTCGCAACTCCACAACCCACGCGACTGATTCTTCGCAGTCTGTTCCAGTGATTCCATCTCCGCTTCTTCCTCATCATCCGCAAACTCCTCATACGTCACTGTTGCGTGCCCCGAGCTGATAAGCATTTCAGAAAGAATCACGGGATCCGTATTCGTGGATTCAATAACTTCCCACGAGGCATTCTCCCCCGTGAACGCGAACACAGTCACAACACGGTCATCGCTTAACGCAACGAATTCGGAAGTCACTCCCGTAGATTCCTCCCCGTGTTGAACCAAGCACTCTCTGACCGCAGGGGTGTCTTTGAACCCTAACGACTCTGGGTCTGTGTCTTCATCTGGAACAGTTGCATACGCCGCAGATGCCGTTAGTGTCTCATTCTGTTCTGAGTCACTGACTGTGACTGAATCACGAGTGATGTTCGTGGCTTCGCCTTGATACATTTTGAAATTCAGCATCGGGTCTGTTGACTCGGATTCCGATGTGTCCGTCTCAATCTCAGAGAGTGGTGTTCCGCCTTCTTCAGTGAATGACGCAACACCGGACACCACCCCGCCGACTGCGAATACAGCAACCAGAAGCACAACTGCAATCGCAATCTGCGGGTATTTCTCTAACGTTACCGAGATGAAATCCAGATACGGATTCTCGAATTCCGGGCGGGAATTCTCCTCGTCCTCAAAGTCAGGCATACACACCCCCTCACACCGCCCCACCCATCATTATTGCGGGCATCCACACCAATACCCCGTCAAGACACAGAAACGCTGTGAGAGAGAAGTCACGGCCCCTCACAGAACACGTAGAAGATCAGGACTCAGAATCCGGGGGTGTGTCGTGAA
>Ga0208135_100325_pt1 | contig 31964 bp, 31 predicted proteins | sample AntDeeMetag02WF5_FD_184757 | JGI IMG/M metagenome (GOLD analysis project Ga0208135, IMG submission 184757) | Saline lake microbial communities from Deep Lake, Antarctica - Antarctic Deep Lake Metagenome 02WF5 (SPAdes) (version 2) | ecosystem: Environmental > Aquatic > Non-marine Saline and...
TTCTACAGCTGATCCCGACGAAGAAGTCGAGGTCACCTGTGACTCTTGTCCTGAGTGTGGCGAAGGGTTCGACGAGTCGGAGGGCGTCAGCCCCCGACTCGTCGAGGAACTCCCGGATCCACAGCCACCCGAAGTTACACAGTACAACCGCCATCAGTACGAGTGCCACTCTTGTGGAGCCGAGACTGTCGCTTCACACCCCGACTGCCCCGACGAGGGGCAGTTCGGGGTGAACGTCATCGCCCAAGCCGCTCTTTCCAGATACGATCATCGCCTCCCCTACCGGAAGATCGCCGACCGCTTCGAGCAACTGCATGGCCTCGAACTCTCAGGTGCATCCACGTGGCACGCGACCGAGCGCGCTGCGCGCGCCGGTCGCTGTGAATACGAACAGATCCGCCGACGGATTCAGCACGCTGACGTTGTTCACATCGACGAGACGGGAATCAAACGCGACGGCGAACAGGCGTGGATGTGGACGTTCAGGATGGAAGAGCACACGCTGTACGCGGTCAGAGAGAGTCGCGGAAGCGATGTTCCCACAGAAGTCCTCGGCGAGGACTTCGCGGGAACGGTCATCTGTGATGGGTGGACGGCGTATCCCGCCTTCAGCGAGGAGATTCAGCGGTGTTGGGCACATATTCTCCGGGAGGCTGAAGACGCCGCTGAAAAACAGGTAGAAGGCGAACCGATCTACCGTGCTCTCAGACAACTGTACGTCGCTCTCCAGATCCGACTGGAGAGCGACTTGACAGTGCGCGAGCGGGCAGAATTACAGCGTGTGGCACGGAGAGAGCTTGAATCCCTGATTGAGCGGTCAGTTCCCGACGGACCAGTGGAAACACTGCTCGGGAAGATCGAAGGAGGCCTCGACCACTGGCTCACCTTCATCGGTGAGCCAGCGGTCTCGCCAACGAACAACGCTGCGGAGAATGCGCTTCGTGAGCCGGTTGTTCTCCGGAAAATAATCGGAACACTCCGCAACGACCGCGGGATGTTTGTTCACGAGACGATCTTGTCCCTGCTGGCGACATGTCGCCAGCAGGGACGCAATCCCTACGAAGAACTTCGTCGAGTCGTCAGCAGCAATGAGATGATCTCACGGGCTCACGCTGTGCCGGCTGTCGAGACCTCGGGGTAAACACATACACCAAGCATAACGGAGGCAGTCGTGCACAACCTCGCACGACCGCAGTCGTACGATCGGGGCGAGGACTACTACAAGCGAGGTGCCGTCCGCGAAGTCACGCGTCGGGGCGACCTATTGCGAGCGGCGGTCGAAGGCAGTCAGTACGAGCCCTATCAGGTACAGATCGAACTTGACGAGACCGGTGTCGTCGACACGTCGTGCTCCTGTCCGTACTGCGGCTTCAGTTGTGAATTGCTGGATTCCAGTTATGGAGCGTTCGTCGTTCGAATCTAGCAGTTCAGCGTTGAAGGGCGGTGTTCAGATAAGGATGAAGTGTGAGGCGGTGCGTTTTCTGAGTGATCTATGCCCGAAAACGCGAGCCTCAGCGGTAATATCGACCAGATTGACTTAGATTTTGTGGAGCGAGAAGCGACACCGCAACTGTTGATGAAGTTGAGTATTCAGCTGCATCTGGCGGGACTATCGCTTTCGAATACTGTGTCTGTTCTTGATATATTCGGTGTCAAGCGTGCGCGTTCGACCGTTCATAATTGGGTTCACAAGGCTGATTTACAGCCCGAAAATGGGCGATCACCGGATCACGTTGCGGTCGACGAAACGGTGATCCAACTCAATGATGAGCAGTACTGGCTGTACGCTGCTGTCGATCCGGAAACAAACGAACTACTGCATACAAAGCTTAGACCGACGACTACGAAGGTCCTTGCACATTCATTTCTTACCGAACTTACTGAGAAACACGACGTCAGCGACGCCGTGTTTCTCGTCGATGGATCGCATTCGTTACAAGCTGCATGTCACCGACAGGGATTCGATTTTAGATACGAAAAACATGGAAATCGGAACGCTGTCGAACGTGTCTTTAGAGAGATAAAACGCCGAACTGTCGCGTTCTCAAACTGTTTCAGCAACGCCGAAGCCGAAACAGCCGACGATTGGCTCAGATCATTCAGCTTCGCATGGAATCAGCTTATCTGAACACTACCGCGTTGAAGAGACAATACATTTATTGGGGCCATCTGCAAGGTTCGACTATGGGTCAGCCTATAGATCTCGTGATCAGAAATGGGTATCTTGAACGGGCGGACGCCGTCATGGATATCGGAATCGATGACGGCGACATCGAATCGATCGAGTCGAGTATCGAGGCAGATGGAATCTGCGAACTCGATGCTAGCGGGGGGCTGGTGTCGCCCGGGTTCGTCGATGCCCACTTCCATACGGACATGGCGTTCGCAGCTGCTGGGGAACGGCACCCGAACTACAACGAGCAGACATACTCGAGAAAAGAGCTCGTCGGTAAGTCTCAGGAGTTCTTCGCGAACGAATCGGTAGCCGACCTCAAACCCCGAATCCGGCGGGCTGCTGAACAAGCCATCACCAACGGTGTCCTCCACATGCGGAACCACGTCTACGTCGACAGCACCGTGGGCACGAAGGTGGTTGAAGCGACGCTCGAAGTGCGAGACGAGCTATCGGATGTCCTCGACATGCAGATAGTGGCGTTTCCACAGCAGGGGTTCCTGAGGGATCCGGGATCACAGGACGCTGCTCGTGCGGCGTTGGAGATGGGCGCAGACCTCGTGGGTGGCATAGACCCAGCGTCGATGAACAACAGCATTGAAGAGACGATTGACACGTGGTTCGACATCGCCACTGACTACGACGTCAATATCGACGTACACGTCCACGATCGGGGGACGGTCGGGATGTACACACTGGAGCGACTGGCAGCGGAAACGGTCGAGCGCGGTTACGAGAGTCGAGTCACCGCTGGTCACTGTTTCTCCCTCGCCGACGCCGCTGCCGAGGGACAGCCTTCTCTCATAGAGCGTTTGGAACAGGCGATGGAGACGTTTGTTGCCGCCGACCTCAGAGTCGTCACCTGCTATCAGAGTACGCGACCATGCATGCCGATACGACAGTTCCACGACAACGGGCTCATCATGGCCCACGGGACAGATGAAGCGCAGGACGTCTGGGAGTCCCACGGCAACCTGAACCCGTTGGAGGCCATGCAAGTGGCCTCACTCAAGCTACGGCTCGCGTCCGGACGGAGTTGGGGGACCAACAACGGCTTAGCATCTCTCTGGCAGCTGATTACTGATCAGGGCGCAGAAACCCTCGGTATCGGCGACACGTACGGTATCGAACCAGGAACGCCCGCAGACCTCGTCGTCCACAATGCGGCATCTCCACAGTGGGCGATTATCGAGAACCCCGCCCCGCAGTACGTCATCAAGAACGGCCGAATCGTTGCGGAGCACGAACTGCGAACGACGTCACCTAAGTGGAATCGGTCGGAACAATGAAAAAGAGGGATATACTGACACATTCAGGAATCGTTCTGGACATGATGAGCGACTCGATGTACGAGCGGTTTATGTTTTGAGGGAGCGAGTTGTCCATCTCATATTCATAACCGACTGCATCGGCCACCCTGACTGAGGGTGCGGACGGTTTCAACGTCAGGGAGACTCCCGTCATCGACGACTCGCCTACTGCATCGGTGGACCGTTCTGTGGCTGTCGGCTCTTCGCAGATTGACGCACGGGGATAGCTTTACATTGGAACTAGCGAATGATTAGTTGTACGCAACTTATGACTCAGGAGTACGTCAACCCCCAGGTGGTCGAGGCGGCAATGGCCAACTGGGAGACGATTCTCGATGAGGTATCAAAGATGGCCACGGAGTACCAGACGGCCGAGTGGGAAACAGTTGTTCTCCGACCGGGCGACATTCAACTGGTTTCGAGTGAAGACCTCCAGCCGGGTCTCGATGTCTTGATTCCGGACGATGAGTACGTGGAGCTCGAAGGTGTTCTCAAGTCCGGAGTCTCGTTCGACAGCTACGAAGTACACAAGGACGTAATGGATGGGGTCGTCCATCTGATCATCGTTATGGAGGGCAACGCCTCCCAGGTGGCGTTGCTCTATCCTGCCTTCTACGGTATCGAAAACACCGAGGTCATCAACCAAGCGAGAGCTGATGGCGAGTTACGGACCTATCTCAGGCGGCTAAACGGGGATTACGTCGAACTCACCCACAGCGACCCAGAGCTCTTCGCCCCACCCGCCGAGTGACACATCGAAATATATCGAGTAGCGACAACGGTGTTCGTTGACGTTGGCTGTTGGGGGCCGCCCCACTGACCAAAGAACGCTGAGTGCCGACAACAAGACGATGACAACCACTGACCGAGTGGAGGCGTAACCGTGGGACCGCGTCAGTGGTGTCGGTGGCACGCCACGAGATGCTTGGACTCCTGTAACTCGGGGTCGTCGAGTTCACAGACACTCGCGAATCGCTCTCGAAGCGTATCCACGGCACCGTCCTCGTCGTCCGAGAGATACTGTTCGATCGCCTCCTCTACGATTTCTCGGGTGTCGCCACTGGGCGGCCGCGAGAAGAACGCATCCACCACTGCCCGTGCATCGGGGCGGCCGTCAGGGGTATCGTCCAGAAGGCCATCAACGTCGAGTTGGGCTCCCAGAAGTCGCTCTCGGAGCGTCATAAGTTCCCTGTAAGTCTCCTGCTCAATCTCGACATTCTCGGGAGGGATGACTGCCGGACACCGTGTCCGAAAGCTACAGCCGGACGGAGGGTTTCGTGGGGAGGGAACGTCTCCTTCGATTGGATTCATCTTCCGATGCTTCTCCTCGGTACGGGCCCGAGGCACGCTCTCAAGGAGCGCGCGTGTGTAGGGGTGTTCTGGATCCGCGAACACCTCGTCCGCTGGTCCCTGTTCGACGATCTGTCCGAGATACATCACGGCAACCGTATCCGAGATGTGTTTCACGACGGAGAGGTCGTGTGCGATGAGGAGATACGTCAGGTCGAGCTCCGCCTGCAGATCAGCGAGCAGGTTCAGGATCTGAGCCTGCACGCTCACGTCGAGTGAGGACACCGGCTCATCGAGGACAATGAATTTCGGTTCAAGCGCCAATGCACGTGCAATTCCGATTCGTTGGCGCTGCCCGCCCGCAAACTCGTGTGGATAGCGGTCAATGTGATCGGTCGATAGGCCGACTAGGTCGAGGAGTTCCATAACGCGATCACGGCGTTCCGTCTTCGTTCCGACATCGTGGACGACCATTGGTTCCCGAATAATCTCGTGAACGGTCATCCGTGGATCCAGACTCGAGAACGGGTCCTGAAACACGATCCCGGTCTCCCGTCGGAACTCGGTAAGGTCGTCTTGGTCGAAGATGTCCGTTCCGTCGAAGGACACCTGACCGGCAGTCGCCTCACGGAGTCTGAGCAACGTCTCCCCGGTCGTCGATTTTCCACACCCTGATTCGCCGACCAGGCCGAGAGTCTCTCCCTGTTCGACCTCGAATGAAACGCCGTCGACCGCCTTGACGCTGTCCGGTTCACGCCGGAGGAGTCGGTCAATAACGGAATCCTGGTCGAAGTAGTACTTTTTCAAGTCCTGAACCTGGACGAGCGGGTCAGTCATCAGCTTCACCCCGTTCGGTCGTCGCCGTCTGCTCCTCCGCCAAGTAGCACTTGACGGCGTGCTCGTCACCGACATCGTACTCCGGTGGCTTCTCGTAGCACTGCTCCATCGCGTTCGGACACCGATTGACGAAGTAACAGCGGTCGCCCATCTCGGAGTCGATAAGGCTTGGGACGTTCCCGCCGATCGGTTCGAGCCGAGCCGAGGCATAATCCAGACTCGGCACGCTCCCGAGTAGCCCTTCAGTGTATGGGTGTACCGTCTCGTCGAACACCGCCCCGAGAGTGCCTCGTTCGACAATCTCTCGGCCTTTTGCGACGCCTGGGACGTCGCGGTCGAGAACCGGTACACCAACCACGAGGCGATGCTGGCCACCGTGGAGTTGGACCTCGTCTCCATCTGTACCCCCGCGGTGTTCCACCACGACCACGTCCTCGACGCCGTCGACGGCGGGGTGGGCGCGGTCCTCTGTGAGAAACCGATCGCTTCGAGCCTCGAGGAAGCGACGGAGATGGTCGAGGCATGCGAGTCGGCGGAGGTCGACTTCGTCGTCAACTACACGCTCCGGTTCACCGAGAAGTTCCAGCGCCTCCGCGAGCACGTCAGGTCGGGGGAGGCGCTCGGCGACGTTCGCTCGGTCACGGTCCAGTCCCGGATGGAACTCGCCCGGAACGCGACCCACGTGCTCGACCTGCTCACGTTCCTCTTCGACGACGAGATAGACGCCGTCTGGGGGCACGTCACCGGTGAGAACGAGTCCGTCGAGGCGCTCTCGCCGACGTCGACGACGCCGCAGGGCGGGCGATGGTCTCGCTGGGCGACGTCCACGCGACCGTGGACTGTACCGTTCCGCGCGACTCGTCCGCGATCGGGTATCGGTTCGTGGGCACGGGGGGGAAGCTAGACGTCTCGCTCGACGACGGCGAGTGGCGGTACTGGCGCCTGGAGGAGGGTGCCCACGTCCCCGCCGAGATGGCCGGCATCGACGAGCCGTGGACCTGGAACGAGGACTACGAGAAGGGTTTCCACAACGCCGTCAGACACGCCTGCCGGCGTCTCGACGGCGACGACCGGACCGTATGCGACGGCCGCGACGCGATAGCTTCGCTGGAGGCGCTCGTTGGCGTCTTCATCTCCCATTACACCGGTTCCCGCGTCTTGCTGCCGCTCGAACGGCCGTTCGAATCGGTCGAAATTCGGTCGTGGTGACGTTCTCGGCCGAGCCCTCCGCTATTCGTCAGCGTCGCCGAAGAACTTGTCGAGGTTCGTCCGGGTCTCCTCGGACGACAGTAGCGCCGCGAGTCGTTCGACCGACTGCTGGTAGGAGACGTTGTCCGTGGTCGCGTCGGAGACGGTCCGTTTGATGGCGCGGACGGCGTATTCCGGTTTGGCACCGACGCTCGCGGCGAGACGCTCCGTTTCGGACGCGAGTTCCTCGGGGTCGGCGACGTGGTTGACGAGGCCCCATTCGCGAGCGGTGGACGCGCCGATCGGCTCGCCGGTGAGTGCGAGTTCGAGGAGGCGCTTCCGGCCGATCAGTTCGAGACCGCAGTCGAGGGCGTACCCCGGCGACAGTCCGAGTCGCACTTCGGGCAACGCGAACTCGGCGTCCACGGCGGCGACCGCGAGGTCACAGACCGCGACCAGTTCGAACCCGCCGCCGTACGCCAGCCCGTTGACCGCGGCGACGACCGGAATCGAGAGGGACTCGATACACCGGTGCAACCGGAACTCCGGTTCCACTATGGCTTCCACCTCGTCCGCCGTGCGAGCCTCGTTCAGCGAATCGACGTCACTTCCGGCACAGAAGGCGTCGCCGGTACCGGTGACGACGGCGACCGACGCCTCGTCCTCCGCCCGTTGGAGCGCCGCCCGCAGGTCTCGATGGGTCGACGGCGCGAGCGCGTTCTTCCGCTCGGGTCGGTCGATAGTGATCCACGCGGTCGGTTTGCGGTAGTCGTAGTCGATCACGGGCCGACCACCTGATTTCGGAGATCCGTGTACGCGCCGGTTTCCGCGACGCGTTCGAGGTTGTCCGCGAGGAGCGCGGCGACCCGGTCCCAGAGCCACGGCGAACTCCCCGCGTTGTGGGGCGTCAGCACGACGTTCTCGAGCGACCAGAGCGGATGGTCAGCGGGCAGGGGTTCGGGGTCGGTGACGTCGAGGGCCGCGCCACCGACCTGGTTTCGCCGGAGCGCCGTGACGAGCGCCTGCGTCCGGATAACGGGACCGCGTGCCACGTTGACGACGACGGCGTCGGTGGGAAGCGTCGCGAGTTCGGCTTTACCGACGAGGCTGCGGGTCAACTCGGTTAGCGGACACGCCAGGACCAGGTAATCCGACCCGTCGAGCGCCCGGTGTAGCTCGTCGTATCCGACCACGAGGTCGGCGGGGCCGCCTTTCTCCGGCGTGTGTCTCACCCCGATACGTTCGACGTCGAACGGTTCGAGCCGTTCGAGTATCTGGGTGCCTATCGCACCGAGACCGACGACGGTGACGGTGCTGTCGACGAGCGTTCCCGGCCGGTAGTGACGCCACTCCCTGCGCTGCTGTCGACGGTATCCCTCTCGCAGATCGCGGGCGAAGGTCAACAGATAACCGAGGACCTGCTCGGCGATCCACGGCATCAGTCCGGCGGCGTTCGTCACCGCAACGCCCCGTCGTTCCAGTTCGTCCAGCGGGAGCGTATCCGTTCCGCTCGAGGTGTGGGCATACAGGCGCAACCGCTCGGCGTGGTCGAGGTGGTCCCGCGAGAGCGAATTGCCGACGAGAACCGCCGCGTCCGGGAGGAGGTCGCGCTCCGCCGACGGGGTACCGGCCACGCGCACCGTCCGCCCCGGTAGCTCCGCCTCGATCGCTCCACCGAGGCTCTCGGCGGAGAGTCCCGGTGCCCCCGATCGCAATACGAGGATGTGCTCCTCGTCGCCGTCATTCGTCGAGTCGTTGCGAGACCGGTCGGTCGGCGGTGAGTCTACCATGGGTGGTCACAGGAGCCGTTTCGCGATGACGTTCTTCTGAATCTCCGACGTCCCCTCGAAGATGGGCAGTGCGCGAGCGTCGCGATAGAACCGTTCGGCCGGGAAGTCCGTCACGTACCCGGCGGCACCGTGTATTTGGACGGCGTCGTCAGCCACGTCGACGGCGCGCTCGCTGGCGAACAGTTTGGCCGCGCTCGCCAGCGCCGCCGCGTCGTCGGGCTCCTCGTGACAGTGCGTGGCGGCGCGATACGTGAGCGACCGGGCGGCTTCCACGGCCGCCTCCATCTCGGCCACCTTGTGCCGGATCGCCTGGAACTCCGCTATCGGCTGGTCGAACTCCTCGCGTTCGCCCGCGTAGCGAATCGCGGCGTCGAGGGCGCCCTGTGCGGTCCCGACGGCCTGGGCCGCGACCTCGACCCGGCCCGGGGCGAGCACGTCCATCAGCTGGTAGAACCCTTCGTTCTCCGTACCGATGAGGTTCGCGGCGAGGACCGTTACGTCGTCCAGGTGGACGGTCGCGAGGTCCGACGCGTGGAGGCCGAGCTTGTTCTCGATCCGGTCGGCGGAGAACCCGTCGACGTCGGTCGGGACGAGGAAGCAACTCAGGCCGGCGTGGTCCGCCGTCGGCTCCGTCTTGGCGACGACGATGGCGACGTCCACCTTCGACCCGTTCGAAATCCAGGTCTTGGTCCCGTTCAGGGTCCACTCGTCCCCGGTCCGCTCCGCGCGCGTCTCGATCCCGCCGACGTCTGACCCGTGGGCGGGCTCGCTGATGGCAATGGCCGCCAGGGCATCGCCGGACGCAAACTTCGGAAACCAGATCTCTCGCATCCACTCGTCACCGTACGCCCGCAGGAGGTCGACGTTCGTCGTGAACGCGACCCCGTCTATCGCGTTCGCGATCCCGGGGTCTGCGCGCCAGAGCTCTTCGGTGACAAGGACGCTTGACCGCACGTCCATTCCCGCGCCCCCGTACTCCAGGGGGATCGTTCGCCCGGCGAGGTCGTACTCGGCGGCCGTTTCGATCACGTCCATGGGGTAGGTGTGGTTCTCGTCGTATTCCCGCGCGACGGGCGCTATCTCTTCCTCGGCGAACTCGCGAGCGGCCTGACGGAAGGCACGTTGCTGGTCGGTGAGGGTGACGGACATCGCCTGCTACGAGTATCCGCTGGGACCGAAATAAGGCTGTACTGCCGAGCGGAAGTAGACGCCGTCGACTCCGCACGAAGACAGAGCCGACGCGCCGACCATAGAGTTAAGACCGATCCACTTGATTGTCACGAGAAATGTTAGCAGTCCGTAAGCCGTCGCCGGTGGACCCGGCCCACGTCGTCGAGGGTGTCGATGTCCCGGACGTCGCGGCGACCGAAGTGCTGGTCGGGGTTCGCGCCGCGAGTCTCTGCGGGAGCGACCTCGACGTGCTGACGGGGGAGAGTCCGCCGCGATTCGAGTATCCGCTGACCCTCGGCCACGAGGGGGCCGGGAAGGTCGTCGAAACAGGCAGCGACGTCTCTGACCTCGGAGAGGGAGACCGCGTGGCCGTCCACTACCCGGTGACGTGTGACCGATGTAAACACTGCCTCGCCGGCCGAGACAACCGCTGTGCCGACCGCGAGTCGATCGGCACGCACCGCGACGGAACGTTCGCCAAGTACGTCGCGATACCGGCGCGCAACGCAGTCGAAATCGGATCGCTCCCGGCGGAGTGGGGATTGATCGTGAGTTGCGCCGTCTCGACGGCCTACCACGCGACGCGCATCGCCGAGGTCGGCCACGGTGACTCCGTCGCCGTGTTCGGGGCCGGTGGCGTCGGCCTCCACGCCGTCCGGTGGGCCGAGTACTTCGGTGCGAGCACGGCTATCGCGGTCGACGTCAACGACGGGAAGCTCCCGCTGGCCCGTGAGTTCGGCGCGGACGTCGCGGTAGACCCCACGTGCGTCGACCTTTCGAAGTCGGTCACGCACCGGTTTCCACTCGAAAACGTTTCCGACGCCCGCGCCCTGCTAGAGGCGGGATCTGAGCCCGTGTGCCGGATCGTTCTCGAACCCTGACCGGGCGAACTGCGCTCGGATTCGACGTTCACCGATCGCGCCCCACGCCGTCGGCGTTTCTCGACGACCGGGACGTCCTCGACGGTCGGCTTACACGCGCCCGGTATCTCGACCGGGAGCGTCACCAGCGTCTCGTGCGACGGCCCGACGGTGGACCTGGCCAGTCCGATGTCTCAGAGGTTATAGAAGTGCGTCGTCGGTGTCTACCTTCGGGCGGTGGTCGAATCCGGTCGTCCGGATCAGTTCGCGGACCACCCGGCGAAGGGACCACAAGTCCACGCTCGCGGAACGGGTTCGCCGCTCCCGTTAACTCGTTGCGCCGTCGCTGGTCATCGTCTCGACTTGCTGGCCGTCTTCCTCGGGTGGGATACAGTTGAGCAGCGTACTCCCGGATCGGGTGTCGAATAGATGGATCCGCTCGGTCGGGAACCGCAGATTGACGGCCTCCCCTTCCGAGATACTGCGATGACCGGAGACGCTTCCCGTGTGGGTCTCGTCGTCGATGGAGAAGTAGATCAACTGTTCCTTTCCGAGCGGTTCGATCACGTCGACGACCACCTCGACGGAGTGAGCACTCGACGCGTCCGCAATCTCCATGTCCTCGGGACGGATACCTAGCACGAGGTCGGCCCTGTCGGCCTCGACAGCGTCGCGGATGCGTTCGCTCGTCGTGTAACTGAAATCCTCGCGTTCGAAGGTCAGTTCGCCGGATCTGTCGACGTCGACCTCGATGAAGTTCATCGACGGCGACCCGATGAACCCGGCGACGAACCGGTTGTTCGGTTTGTAGTACGCGTCGACCGGCGTCGCGATCTGTTGGAGTTCGCCGTTGTTGAGAATGGCGATCCGGTCCCCCATGGTCATCGCCTCGGTCTGGTCGTGCGTCACGTAGATGGTCGTCACCTCCAAGTCGTTCTGGAGCATCTGTATCTCTGTCCGCATCTGGGTCCGGAGCTTCGCGTCAAGGTTCGACAGGGGTTCGTCCATGAGGAAGACCTGCGGGTCGCGGACGATGGCGCGCCCGAGTGCGACGCGCTGTTTCTGCCCGCCCGAGAGCTCTCCGGGCATCTTGTCCAGAAGTTCCTCGATGCTCATGATCGACGCCGCGTTTTCGACCTTCGCGTCGATCTCTTCGGTCGAGTGGTCCCCCCGCATCTTCAGTCCGAAACTCATATTCTCGCGAGCGGTCAGGTGGGGATACAGCGAGTAGTTCTGGAACACCATGGCGATGTCCCTGTTTTTCGGTTTCTTGTGGGTGATGTCCTCGCCGCCGATAAGGATATTCCCGTCGGTCACCGATTCGAGGCCGGCGACCATCCGAAGGATCGTCGATTTCCCGCTTCCAGAGGGGCCGACCAGGACGATGAACTCGCCCTCCTCGATTTCCATACTGACATCGTCGACGGCGACGATGTCCCCCGCCGGCCCCGAGAATACCTTTTCAAGATTCTGTAGGCGGATCGAACTCATGCCGTAAAGGTACAGGACCACATTTTTATATGTTGTGGTGAGATATACCATATCGTAGCGAGATTCTCCGACAGCGCACGGAATACAACTGATAGTTGGATTTTAGATGACACTCAACACACCGGCCGATGCCCCACAGCGTCTGTACGAATCGACCGACGAACTCGAGACGCCAGCGGCGGTCGTCGACCTCGAAACCATGGAGCGCAACGTGGCGGACTACGTTTCGTTCGCCGAGGCGAACGACGTCTCGCTCCGTTCGCACACGAAGACGCACAAGATTCCTGACCTCGCCCACATGCAACATCGCCGGACCGGTGGCGGCATCGTCTGCCAGACGTTGAGCGAGGTCGAGGTGATGGCACAGAACGGGATCGACGACGTCTATCTCTCCTACAGCGTCGTCGAACCATCGAAGCTCGACCGGCTCGTCTGGCTCTCGCGGAAACTGGACGCGTTCGCGACGACGGTCGACTGCCGCGGAAACACCGACCCACTCCAGAACGCCGCGAACCGTCACGATGCGACGGTAGAGGCGATCCTGGAGATCGACCTCGGATACGAACGCACAGGAGTATCGCCCGACCGGGCGGTCGACCTCGCTCGGTGGATCGTCGAGGCGCCGAACCTCGAGTTCGGCGGTGTGATGGCGTTCGAGGCCCACGTCAAAGCAGATGCCGCGTCCAGGGCCGATCTGAAACGGGGATGTCAGCGAGCGATGGACGAACTCGCCGCCGTCGTCGACGAGATAGAGGATGCGGGGATCCCGGTCGCAGACGTGAAAGTCGGCGGCACGGCGACCTCCAAGTTTAGCGGGACGCATCCGGTCGTCACCGAGATCAATCCCGGCATGTACCCGTTCAACGACACCGGCGAGTTAGCCGTTCGGTCGTACGAACTCGACAAGCGCGACTGTGCAGTGACCGTCCTCGCGACGGTCATCTCCAAACCGACGGACGACCGAGTCATCGTCAACGCGGGAAGCAAATCCATCTCGATGGACACCGACCGACTGCCGATTCCCAGGCACCGCGACGACCTCGTGTACTACCGCGCCTCCGAGGAACACGGCTGGGTCGAAACGTCGGCCGACGCGGACGTCGAGGTCGGGGACCGGATCGAGTTCATCGTCCCCCACGTCTGCACCACGATCAACCTGCACGACACACTCGTCGGGGCGCGGAACGGGACTGTCCAGGAAGTGTGGGAGGTTCAGGGCCGGGGGAAAGTCCGTTGACGGCGGTCCTACGCGCGGATCGTCCGTCCGGGTAACTGCCCCGTCGTTTCGCCGTCGCGCACGACGAACTCGCCGTTGACCAAAACGTGTGGAATACCCGTCGGATGCTGCCGGGGGTCCCCGAACGTCCCGCGCTCCTCGACCACGCTGGGTTGAAACACCACGAGGTCGGCGTCCATCCCCGGGCGGACGACCCCTTTCCGATCAAGGCCCATCGCGCGAGCCGACAGGGACGTGAACTTCCTGACGGCTTCCTCGAGAGACAGGAGGTTCTCGTCCCGGACGTAGTGGCCGAGGATCCGCGGGAACGTCCCGTACGTCCGTGGGTGGGGCGAATCCCCGAAAAGCCCGTCGGTCCCGATCGCGACGCGGTCGTGTGCCAGCATCTCTCGAACGTCGGACTCGGACTGGGAGTACGGGATCATAGACACGCCCGTACCGGCGTTCAGGAGGATGTCACAGACCGTATCGATGGGGCGACCGTCGCGGTCCGACGTGATGTCGGCGATAGTCCGGCCGTTCAGGTGGGCGAGTTCCTCGTCTCCCACGTTGCTCACAACCATGTTGTCCCACCCGGTCTTCTCCGCGATGTTCTCCCAGCCGTCGATTGCCCACGACTCTATCTCGCGATGCATCCTGTGGCGCGCCTGATCGTCCGCCAGGTATTCCCGCCGTTTCTCCGGCCCGTCGGTGTGGACCCACGGCGGGAGTATCGACGTCAACATCGTGTTCCCCGCCGTGTAGGGATACTTATCCGCCGTGATATCGACTCCCCGGTCACGGGCCGTGTCGAAGAGTTCGAGGATTCTGGACGCCCTCCCCCGCACGGTTCGACCGGAGACCTTGAAGTGCGAGACGTGGAGCGGGATGTCCGCGTCGGCTCCGATGTCCACGAACTCGTCGAACGCGTCCCAGATCCACCGGCCTTCGCTCCGGATGTGAGCGACGAACGGGCGGCCGTACGGCGCCAGCCGTTCGGCGAGCGTCGCGACTTCGTGGGTCGAGGCGTTCTGCTGAGGTGGGTACACCAGCCCGGTCGAGAACCCGATCGCACCGGCTTCGAGCCCCGTCGTCACGAAGTCGGCCATCTCCGTCAGTTCCGCGCCCGTCGGGTCGCGGTCCGCCATCCCGAGAATGTCGAACCGGACCGTCCCATGACCGACGAGCGTCGCCGCGTTCACCGCCGCCCCGCCGTCGTCGATAGCGTCGAGGTAGTCCTCGACGTCCCCCCAGGTCCACTGCGCGGTCGACTCGCCAGTGAGTCCCTCCACGTGTTCTTTCCACTCCCGTGCGGACTCGTCGTCGGCCACCGGTGCCATCGAGAAGCCGTCCTGTCCGAGCACTTCGGTCGTTATGCCCTGGCGGACTTTCGGTGCCAGCGTCGGTTCGTCGAGGATCCGCAGGTCCGAGTGGCCGTGGAGGTCGATGAAACCGGGACACAGCACGTCGCCGTCCAGGTCCATCCGTTCCGCGACCGCCACATCCGGAGTCGATTGCCGGTAGACCGCGTCGATTGCTCCGTCGGCGACGGCCACGCTCCCCCGGAACCAGGGCGCTCCGGTCCCGTCGACTATCCGCGCGTTTTCGAGCAAAATCCCTGCTGGCATATACCATGATCCAGCCCCTCCGTAAAAGCTGTTACCACCGGCGCACCTCGGCAGGTGACTGGCGACCCGCCTGTCACGCCTGAAGAGGCGCCCGTACAGGCGCATGACGTCCGTGAGTACGGCTGAACGGTACCGGTATCGCCGGACAGCGGGTGGTAGGCCGGAAACGAGCGTCTGTGGGTTCGAACTCGCGTCGCACACCTGGCCGTCTATCGGCGCCCCTGGAAGTTGAGCTACCAGTAGTCCGCGGCGACGTCTGCGGCCGTTTGCACGCTCCCGACGGCTGCCCGGACGCGTCCCTCGAAAGTCCCGTGCATTCCGGTCTCGGTCGTGTAGGCCAGTCCGTAGTTCTCGGCGGCGTAGTCCACGGCGTTGAGTCCCTCCCCGCGTCGCGGCGGCGTCGTCGCGTTCGGATCGACGCGATACGCACCCTGTTCGAGTTTCTCGTAGAACAGCTGATTGGCACTGGCGTCGTCGCCCTCGTCCTCATCGGACGAATGGGCCACCACGTCAAGTGCGTTTCCGAAGATGTCTTCGTCGGTGGCAAGGGTAAAACCGGCCCCTTCGATCCCGTCGAGGATCGCGCTCGCAACGCGTTCCCCCAGCTCGTCCGCCTCGTCCGTTCTGCCGGGTCGCGCCGAGAGGTGGTATCGCAGCCCCTGCCGCGAGCTCTCGTGGAGGTCGAACGTGAGCACGGGTTCGACCTCGGCCATCAGATCCCGGACGACCCGCGTCTCCGGGGGTGCCCAGGCCCTGTCGAAGAACCTGTTGAGATGCATGAACTCCCCCCGAGGACTGATCAGGAACGTGTAGGCCCGCTCGAAGTCGCCGGTCTCTGCCACGTCCGTGTGTCCGGCGGGCGCGTAGATCCGGCGTCCCTCGAACGGGTCAAGGAGGTCAGAATCCGGGTCGGCCGCGTGTTCTTTGAGCGTGCTCATCAGACGGAGACACGACGACTTCCCCGGGGTCGGCTCCCGCGTGGCGAATCCGATGTCACCGATCAGGGCGAGGACCACGTCCTCGTCGTCGAGGACGACGTCGCCGTGGATCCGGAGGACGTCAGCGAGTTCCGGGAACGAATCAAACGTGACGCTCCCACCGATAGCGCTCTCGACGGCATACTCGTAGCCGTTCAGTCCGACCGGATCGCGGCTGGGCACAACGAGGACTCGGCGGTCGGTCTCCAGTTCGTCGAGCAGCGCGACCGCAGCGCGAACGCCAGCGTGTTCTGTGGCGTGAGCACCGGCGGTCACGAGGATCGGGGGGTCAGCATCACCGCCCGCTTCGATCACGACTATCGGCGATCCATCGAGGGCGTAGCCCTCCGTTTGGTACGTGTGGCCGCGTTCTTCGACGTACGCGAGGAGCTCGGCGTACGTGTCGAATCCTTCCATCGGGGAATCGACTCTACCAACTCGACTGACTGGCAAAAGTGTTGGGCCGTGTGAGAGCGCTCGAACGCCTCCGTGCCGGCTCGCATTCGATTCGCGGGGAGCCCCAGCACGATTGGCCGGCCGCTACCGGAGCCAGTGCGGGGTCCGGGACAGTTACTCGCTCTTGTGAAGCGTGACGTCGATCTGGTCGTTCTGACCCTTGAAGTAGAGATGGTAACGTATCACGGTCGATTCGTACCCCTCCTTCGTGACGATAATCCGGAACTCCAACAGATCAGTCTGGTTGGGGAACTCGTAGTAGCCGTTCTCGTCTGTGGTCGTGTTTTCCCTGCCGGTCTGGCTCCTGATGTTCAGCCCCTGGATGACTACCGTGGCGTCGGCGACTGGTTCGCCTGCCGCGTTCGTCACCTGGCCGGAGAAGTGGCCGTCGTTGTTCGCAGAGGCGAACACCTGGACGGATCCCGTAACGACCAGGGTGACGACGATGACGAGGACCAGCCTGTTGACCAAGAGGTCTCGTAGTGACAGGGATCCGAACAAGAGCCGAATCTGACGTAGCGTACTGAAGATACTGTCTTTCATTGGAGATTCACTCCTTGACACTCCCCTGGACGACGCTCCTGATGAACTGTTTCTGGAGCAGCAGGAACATGATCACGACGGGGACGAGCACCATGATCGCGAACGCGTACTGCAGGGCGAAGTTCCCGTCGAACCGGGTCGTGAACGACGCTAGCGCGAGCGGCAGCGGTTGCATCTTCCTGTCGCTGACGACGACGAGCGGCCAGAGATAGGCGTTCCACGTCTGGATGAACGCCAGGATGACGTTCGTCGCGAGCGCGGGTTTGGCCAGGCGCCACATCACGCCGAACAGGACGTATATCTCGGACGCGCCGTCGAGGCGGGCGGCTTCTAACATCGAATCGGGGATCGCGTCGAAGCTGTTTTTCAGGATGAACGTGCCGATGATGAACGTCATGAAGGGTAATGCGACGCCCAGATGCGTGTTCAGGAGCCCCAGTTCGTTCGTCAGGAGGAACGCCGGGATCACCGTCACGTAGTAGGGGATCATGAGTGCGGCGACCATGAACGCCATGACCACTTTCTTCCCGACGAAGTCCTTCGTCAGGGAGTACGCCGCCAGCGAATTAGTGACGAGACTCCCGACGACCGCCAGCATCGTGATGACTATACTGTTGAACAGGTATCGCGGGAACGGAATCTCGTAGTAGACGCGGATGAAGTTGTACAGTTCCAGGGACTCGAGTCCGAGTGACGGCGTACCGGCGTACAGCGACCCCGACGGCCACGTGGCCGCGACCTTGATCAGCCAGTAGAAGGGGAAGAAAAATAGCAGAGCCAACACGAGTGCGACGACGAAGTAGCCCAGGCGCCGCACCGTGTCGACCCGGTTCTCGCCCCGATGGACCGCGATCTTATCTAGCACGTTTCCGACGTCCTTCCGGTTGATTTTCTCGTTTATCTTGCTCATTTATACGTAGTCATTCGATTGGATGTACATGCCGAGCAGGGAACCACCAGCCATGATGACGAAGAGGATGATGGCCAGGACCGCCGAGTAACCGAAGTTCCCGAACTCGAAGGCCTGCTTATAGATCCACGTGATCAGTATCTCGGTGCTCCTTGCCGGCCCACCCGAGGTCAGGACCTGCACGAGGTCGAACAGTTCGAACGACGTGACGAGTCCGACGAGTGCGCACACGCCGAGCGTCGGCTTGAGAAGCGGGAGGGTCACGTACATGAACCGTTGCCGGGTCGAGGCACCGTCGATCCGCGCCACCTCGTAGATCTCCTGTGGGATGTTCTGCAGGCCGGCGAGGATGATGATCAGGTAGAACCCGGTCGTCTTCCACACGTGGACGATGATAACCGACAGCCTGGCCCACCAGGAATCACTGAGCCAGGAGATGTTCTGGTTGATCAGCCCCATCTGCTGTAACGCGTAGTTGATGACGCCGCCTTGCGATTTGAACATGTAGGCCCAGGTGACGGCTATCGCGACCATCATCGTGATGTAGGGCAGGAAGAACATCGAACGGAACACGTTGCTCCCGGGGAATCGCTCGTTGAGGAGCAGCGCGAGACCCAGTGCGATCGTCACCGCGATCGGGACCGAGCCCAGGAAGAGAAACGTGTTGAAGAGTGCGTCCAGAAACACGGGGTCTTCCATGAGTTGAAAGTAGTTTTCGAGTCCCACCCAAGAGGTCTCGCCGGTGTACCGCATGTTCTGGAAGGACAGCAAGAAATTCCAGAGGAGCGGGATGAGTCGATACGCAATGAGGATAGCGAGTGCAGGAACCAGGCCTAACCAGGCTATCAACGATCGGCGGTGCTTCCGGCTCAGTGAAACCGGGAACCGATCTCTCATCTGATCGGGGAAGTCCTGTATTGACATCTGGTGTAACGAAAGCGTACGTTGGTAGTTGCTTAATTCTTTGTGTGGAATGGCGGTCGGGCGGCGGTGGTTACGCTCCTACGGACCGCCTCATTCGAGGATGTTGTTCACTCGCTGCTCGGCGTTGGTGACCGCCTGTTCGGGATCGGTCTCGCCGACTGCTGCGGCCGAGAACTGGCTGTTGATGGTGTCCCAAATCTCCGCCGTCTGGGAGATGCGTGGCTGGGCGACTGCTCCCTCGGCCGATTCGAACCAGGTGTCGTAGACGCCCGCGAGGAGCGGGTTCTCATTTCGGAACTTGTCGCTGTTCGCCAGGTTCTCCATCGCGTTCGTGTTGCCGACGAGAACTGTTGTGTTCCGAAGGAAGTCCTCCTGCCACTTGGTGTTCAGGATGACCTTGATCAGCTCGAGCGTCGCCTCTTTCGTGGCCTGGGTCTGGTTTTCCGTGATGCTCCACCCGTGACCGTTGTAGGCCGGCTTTTTGCCCGGCGCAGGCATGAAGCCCATGGAGTCACCGTTGACCCAGTCACCCGACTCCTGGACCAGCCTGACCGACGAGAGCCACATGTGGTACATGCCGGTGTTCCCGGTCCCGAACTCCTGGGCCTGTGGCTGTTTTCGCTGGGTCCACGTCAGTTCGGGGATGATCCCGTCGTCGGTGAGCTCTCGGAGACGCGTCAGGATTTCGACGGTCGTGTCCGTGTTGAACACTGCCTCCGTGTTGTCCTCGTTGAGGATATTGACACCCTGGTCCCAGAAGAAGGGCCACAGCGCGTAATCGTACCTGACCGTCGTCAGGCCCCACTCCGCGTCCGTTTCGTTGACGATGGTCTCCGCCGCCGAGAAGTACTCCGGCGTAGACGTCGGCATGTCGTCGGCGATACCGGCCTCCTCAAACCACTGTTTCCGATAGACGGTCCCGGTACTGACGAAGTAAAATGGCAATCGCCAAATCGAACCGTCAACCTTGTCTCGCTCGATGAGCGAGTCGTTGAATCGACTCATCAGCTGGTCGCTGACCATGTCGTCCAGCGGATGCAACACGTCGTCGCGAGCGTACTGGACGTAGATCGCGCCTTGCGAGTCGATCGTTTCCGGTGGGTCACCGGACTGGACCTGGGTCTGGAAGTACGTCGGGAAGTCCTCTGCCGGCTGGTCTACCCACGCTCCCTCGTAGCCAGTTTTGTCCTCGAAGTCCGATATCCATCCGTTGATGGACTCCTCGAGGAAACCGAGGTTCCAGGTGAGCGCTTCGATAGGTTCTTCGACTTCACCACCGCCGCCGTCGCTGTCGGTGTCGGTGCTACCATCGCCATCGCCATCGCCATCCCCGTCGCCGTCCCCGCTGCCGTCGCCGTCACCGAGACAGCCGGCCAGGCCAGCGGCTATACCACCACCTAGTGCTTTGAGTTGCGATCGTCGAGTCGTCAGCTGATTTTTAAGTTCGTCGTCCATGGTTTACTCGTTAGGTTGGTATCTAAATGAGGCCCTATGTGGGTTGGTACCCCATATCCTAATGAAGAGATTAGTTAGAGAGACTTAACCCTTTCCCAATATTCCGTCACTTAGAACGTGTCAATGCGCTCCTCGCTGGTCACGACACAGATCCGATCCACTCCAGTTGGGCGTCGGTTGCGAGGGAGTGGTGGTAACAGTGGATGGTTCCGTCGATCTCGGGTTCGATCACTTCGACTAGCTCGGAGAGCGCTGCGCGACTCCGTATCGCGTTCTGGTCCAGGGTGACTCCCGCGTCTATCGGCCCATCGAACAGACTGGCTATCCCCGTGATACGTTCGCGGGCAACGTTTGGGTCACCGACGTAACAGAGGGCGGTCAGCCGCTCCACGTGGTCGTCGATGTCGTCGATTCGCACCCCCGACGGCCAGATGCCGTCGACGTCGAAAGCGTCGCCCTCCATGACGTAGTAGTTGAGCGGCGTGTCCCCCGCAGCCTTGGCCAGTCGCTCGAAGAGACGGGAAACGACCGCGGCCCGGAAATCGAACAGGCCCCGCAGGACGGAGTGCTCTCGAACCAGCGCCGAGAGCCGTGGGAGGTCCGAGTCGGGGTTCGCGAACGACGTCCGGAGAAGGGCTCGTACCGTCTCGCGGGTCTCGTCCGGATCCACCCCGTGTGACGACATCGTTGAGCGACACCCGTCACAGAAACACTGCGAGAGGAGCCACGTGTCCGTCAGCGTGGACAGAACCTGTCGCTTGTCGTGGCCGAACTCCAGCCCGTGTCCGTGGAAGACCGTCCCGTAACCCACCGATTCGAGCTGGACCTCTGCGACGCCGCGGGCGGCCACCGCTTCGACGACCGTCGCGTAGTACTCTCGCACCTCGGGGTGCGACGGACAGAACGCGTGATCCTGGGGATCGCCAAAGGCGCTTTCCATCCGAAATTCGGGGTGTCGCCCCCCGAGTCTAGAGTTGTGACAGAGGACGACCCAGCCGTTCACGTCGATGCCGGCGTCCGTCGCGCTCTCGGTGATCTCACCCAACGGGTCCGTCAGGCCCGGCACGTCGTTGGGAATCGGAGCGATCGGTGAATCGTCGAAGCGGGCCGCCGAGGGGTCGAAGTAACAACCTCCCGGATACGAGACGAAGAGGTTCTCCGGCGTACGGGGTTGCATGGACCGGACCGAGTGGTAGTGGCTCGCGAGGTTTATCGCCCCGACGCCGATTTCGTCCAGTTGCGACCACGATTCCTCGATACCCTCTGTCGAGAGGGTCCACGGGTACGTCCACAGTGCTGGCATGGCAGGAATCACGGCGGGGACCCCTATAAGTCTGGACGCCGCTCGCGGGTCACTCCGGCGGCGCGTCCCAGGTTTCGGCGTTGTCCTGCGGGTCGTATCCGACGACGTTTCTGGCGTGGTCGATGCTGAACCACCGCCGGTCGTTGTCGCTGACGCCGGAGAAGACCGCGTATTCGGTGTCGTCGTTCTGGAGGATCCGGTCGATCATGTGACCGCAGTCGCGCCGCGAGAACCACATCGCCTTCATTCGCTTGACGAGCCGCTCGTAATCGTCGCTCCCCCGTTCCCAGTCGCCCTCGTCGACCCCTTTCTCGGCGTCACCGTAGGGATGGTCGTACTCGGCCTCCCGGAGACTACAGATCCGGATCGCGAAGAACTGCTCCGGATAGTCCATGTTCTCGACGAAGAACCGACCGTCGTTCTCTCCGAACAGCTTCGAGACGCCGTACGTCGAATCGGGGCGCGGGGGAGACGTGTGGTCGAGCGAGAGGTCGTGGTCACCCTCGTAGAGCTCCGGCTCGTGTTCCTCCTCGTACATTCCCACGACGTGGTTCGTGGAAGCGAACACGACCGTCTCCACTTCCGCGTCCTCGGCCGCCATGAGTACGTTTCGGGACCCTTCGACGTTCACTGACCTGATCCGTTCCCAGTTTTCGTCGATGATGCCGGGAGCGTAGACGGCGAGGTGGATCACCGCGTCGACTCCGTCGAATCCCGGGCGGATCGCCTCGTAGTCTTCGACGCTCGCGACGGTCGTGTCTACGTCAGTCTCGGGTGAATCTTCCACGTCGAGGACGTGGAAATCGTACTCGGACCTGTCGCCCAGCGAATCGAGAACCGCCTTTCCCACCATGCCGTTTCCGCCGGTAACTAACACGTCCATGCGTCGTCGATTCTCGAGCGGAGGATATAATTGCTTTGCCGATTCGGAGGGTTCCACCCGGAACGTTTTTCACGGTCATCCGGGTGTCCAACGTATGGCGTTCGAAGAAGCAACCAAGGAGAGCGCGTCATGGGCAGCGGAAACGGCATCGGACATTCAGGCGATCGGTGAGGAAAACGGCTCGGTCGCCGTTATCCCCGTCGCGAGCGTGGAGCAACACGGCGACCACCTCCCCGTGTCAACGGACACGATACTCGCCGATGCCATCGCCAGACTCGGGGCCGAGCGCGTGAAAGACGAGATACCGATACTCGTGACCCCACCGATATGGACTGGGCTGTCCCCCCACCACATGGACTTCGGCGGCACCATCACGCTCGAAGTAGAGACGATGATCGCGGTGCTTCGTGATACCGCTGCGTCCGTGCTCGACAACGGATTCGACAGCGTCCTCTTTCTCAACGGGCACGGTGGAAACATGTCGGTCATCGGGACCGTAGTGACTAAGATCGGGCGGGAGTTCCCCGACTCGCAGATCCTCGGATTAACCTACTTTCAGCTGGCTGATAAATTCATTGATGAGATCAGGGACAGCGACACCGGCGGGATGGCCCACGGCGGCGAGTTCGAAACGTCGCTCATGTCGTACCTCCGCCCGGACCTCGTGACCTTGGACGGGGCCGAGGCCCAATACATGGAGGACCCCTACGACCTGCGAAGCGATGACCTGTTCCAGGGCGGACCGCTCTCGATCTATCGCTCGTTCGTCGAGTACTCCGACTCTGGAGCGATCGGCGACCCGGGTCTCGCATCGAGCGAGAAGGGAGCCGCCATCTATGACCGGCTCGGCGACGAGATGGAGGCGCTCCTCGTCGCGGTGTGGGAACACAACCGGTGAGAACCACCGGCGAGAGTCGGGCCGGCGCTACGCGTCCGGAGAGACTGCGATAACCTCTATCTCCACGCCGATATCGATCGGCAAATCGGCCACTTCGACGGCGCTCCGGGCCGGGAACGGTTCGTCGAGATACTCGGCGTACACCTCGTTGACTGCGTCGTAGTCGTCCATGTCCGTGAGGAACACGGTCGCTTTGATCACGTCGTCGAGCGAGGCGCCCGCGGCCTCGAGAATCCCGGAGATGTTCTCGAACACCTGTTCGGTCTGGGGTCCGATCTCGTCACTGACGACCTCGCGCGTCTCGGGTTCCGCAGCGCCCTGTCCCGAGACGAAGATGAACCCGTTCGCTTCTCTGGCCTGGGAGTAAGGTCCGATACTCGCCGGTGCGTCGTCGGTGCTGATTTCTCGCATTCGTTCACGCTGTTCCCAACGCTCGTTTATAAATATTGAGCATGATATCAGATTATGTAATTCTGCGGTTCGGGACGGAGGCCGCTGGACAGCGGTGCCGTCCGCTGGAGATTACGCGAGCGTCTCGGCGACGAGGTCCGACCCCGTCATTTCGTCGTAGTATCGCTGGAGGCGCTCTTTTTGCTCCGGTGAGAGTTCGACGAGCGGTTCCCTGACCGGCCCGCCGTACAGTCCGGCCGCTTCCAAGCCGAACTTGACCGCCGGAACGTTGTTCGCGGCACTCTGGTCGTTTTCGACGCCGGCTTCCTCCCGGAAGTCCTCGTACGGTCGAGCCAAGTCGCGGATTGCGAGGGCTCGTTCCCAGTCCTCTCGTTCCAGCGCGGCCTGCAAGGCGAGGGGGACTTCCGGTGCGAACGAGCCGATACCGGTCGTGAACCCCGCCGCACCCTCGAGTCCGAAGGCCGGCGCGAAGCGCTCGGCTATCCCGGTCGAGAACACGATATCACCGGGCACCTCCCTGACGGCCTTCGAGAAAGCAGCGACGTCGTTGACGGCGTACTTCAGGCCGACGACGTTGTCGATAGTCGAGAGCTCCGAGATTACGGGTAGCGAGGGTTCGGGACCCCGTTTATAGAGGACGACACCGAGGTCCGTCGCCTCCGCGATTCGTCGGTAGTATCGCGCGATGCCCTCGCGGTGAATGTACGTGTGGTCGGGGTCGTGTACCATCACGCCGTCAACCCCGACGTCCTCGTACTCCCGCACCTGTGCGATAACTTCCTTCGTGCTTCCAGCGACGCCCGCGATGACAGCGGCCTCGTCACCGACGACGTCGACCGTCGTCTCCACGAGGCCGCGACGTTCTTCATCGGTCAGCGAATAGTATTCGCCGGTATTCCCAACCGGAATGAACGTCTCGCCACCCGCCTCGAGGACTGCTTCCGTGTTCCGCGCGGCCTCGTCGTAAAGGACGTCTTCGCCGTCTTCGCTGAAGGGCGCGGTTGTCGTGAACGAGACTCCCCGCAGATGATTCTTTAGCCGTACATATTTCATATGCAAGTAGGTGTTGCCAGTAGATTACATAAATTTTTCCCAACGCGACCCGTGGCGTCGAATCGACCCCCTGCGGTCCGGCTTGTGTCAGTCGATGCGGTACTCTTCGACCTTCGCTTCGTTGACGGCGGCGAGGCCGGGTTCGTCCGGGACGACGAGTCGTCCGTCCGTTATCTCGAGGGGATTCTCGAGGATGTAGTCCTCGTACGCGTAGTAGACGGAGTCGATGGGCATGTTGAAGGCCGGAGTCGTCGCGATGGTGTGGAGTTTCGCCGCGTTCTTGATCCCCAGGTCGAAGTTCGTGTGGTGGGTCAGCGACACGCCGAACTCGGAGGCGATGCCAGCGAGTCGCTTGAGGCCGAGGATGCCCTTGGCCGGAACGAGGTCGACCACCGCCGCGTCGATCGCGTCCGTCGCAGCGGCCTGGGCGAGATTTCGCTGGAAGTAGGCGTCCTCGTTGATGGCGATGGGCGTCGTGAGCCGCTGACGGAGTGTCTTCAGCGCACCGAAGCTGTCGACGCGAATCGGTTGTTCCATGAACTGGAGGCGAACACCCGCGTCTTGCAGCGCTGATCCGACGCGCACCGCGTTTTCGAAGCTCCAGAGTTGGTTTGGGTCGATACGGAACTCGAGTTGCCCGTCCACCTCGTCGTGCATGGCTTTTATCCGCTCGACGTCGGCCTTCCAGTACCGACTTCCCTTGGTCTTGAGCACCGAGAAGCCCTCGTCCAGGGCGAACCGGGCGTACTCACGGGATTCCTCGGGCGTCATCAGGCCGAGACAGAAGGTTATCTCCACGCTCTCGCGGCACTTGCCCCCGATCAGTTCGTACACCGGTTTTCCCAGCTGTTTCCCGTGAGCGTCCCACATCGCCATCTCCACGCCGCCGATGTACGACGTGACGTCGGTGTAGTACATGGTCGAGAACCCGTCAAACTCGTCGACCAGTCCCTCGACCTTGGAGACGTCCCGCCCGACGACCTCCGGTTTGATGAGTTCCTCGACGAGGACGCGGCCGGTCCGCATCGTCGGGACCTTCACCTCGCCCCAGCCGTTGATCCCCTCGTCCGTCTCCAGCTTGATGAGCAACTTCTTCCCGGCGTCGGTCGATTCCTCGTTGGCCGCGAGGGCCTCTTCGAACGAGAGTGAGTCCGGCAAACCGGCGAGGCGGTTCCCGCCGACGTACGGCGCGATGCCGTAGGGTTCGCCGTGTCGTTTGACTGGCACACTGACTGGGATGGTCTCGAGGCCCGTGATCTGCATATCCAATCCATCACGAAGCCATTACAAAAATCCTCGTTTTGGGTGTCTCCCGCTCTCCGTACGGGATTCAACCGAGTGCTGTCATTCGAAGACGTCTGCACCGAGCGAACAGCCGAGTCCCGGTTCGTCCGACGGGTGAAGCGTCCCGCGGTCGTAGTCGACGGCGGACTCCAGAGCCGAATCGTCGTACACGAGCGGGCCGATCAGGTCGCACGGATACGTGACCGCGGTGGAAGCCGTTCCGAGCGCGGCCGCCGCAAGCGTGCCCGGCCCGAGTTCGACGGTACTGCCCAACCGGGCGTCGATTCCGGCGCTTTCAGCGACCGAGAGGATACGTTCCGCGCGGGTGATACCGCCGGAACAGACCTCCACGGTGAAGAGGTCGACGGCGTCTTCCGCAGCGAGGTCGATGCCGAACTCCGGGTCGAGGACGTGTTCGAATATCGGGGTATCGACCGCTTCACGAACGGTCGCAAGTTCAGAAGGTACCAGTGGGATGTCGTAGTAGTAGCCCGACGTCTCGACGTCGGTACCCGGGCTCCCGACCGGCGTTTCGACGCCGTCGATACCGACTGGTTCGAAGTACCGGATAGTCTCGATGGCTTCCTCCAGTTCCCACACTCCCTGTGCATCGACGAAAATCTGGGCGTCGTCTCCCGCAATCTCGCGGACAGTACGGATGCGTTCCGCGTCGACCTCCGGGTCTACTTCACCCACTTTCAGCTTGAACGCGGAGAACCCCTCGGCGACCTTCGTTTCGACTTCCTTCCTGAGGGACTCGATCATGTCCGGTTCCTGGCTGGTGAAGACGACCCAGCAAGCGGTGACGTCTCGCGTTCGGCCGCCCAGTAACTGGTACAGCGGAACGTCGTAGCGATTGGCGACGAGGTCGTAGAGAGCCATGTCGACGCTCGCCAGGGCGAGTTGCTGGAACGAGTGAAAGTCGAACGGACCGAAATCGATCGCATCGTACATCTCGGCGGTGAGTCGGTTGATCTCGCGCGGGTCCTCTCCGAGCAGGAAGCGGCCGATCTCCGCTTCGATCTCGGCCGCATTCGGCATCGATTCGGGATGTTCGACGTCCGATATCTCGCCGATACCGGTAGTTCCGTCGTCGGCGGTAAGGCGAACGAAGGCGAAGGTACTCTCGTCTATCTCCTTGACAGCGGACGTCATCCCGAACGATCGGCCGATCTGTACTACTTTCACGTCGATATCTACAATCTCCATCGGTGTCAGTATCGACAGCGACGCGTGATTATACTTTCCCCCGGACCGGTGCGGAGGGTTCTCGCCGGAACGGTGTCACGGACTAGGAGCAGTCATCGTCGTCCCCGACTCGCCACGGTTGGTCCTCTGGCGAATCGGAGTCGAAACGTGGCTAGCTGAACTTGGAGTTCAGTTCGATGACGTTCGCGGCACTCGTCACCATACCGGGCAGCGTCTCTGTGAAGAATTCGTCGTTGAACCGGCTTGACGGTCCAGATACGCTGACGGCACCGATCGGTTCGCTGTCCGCGAGCAGGGGGGCCGCGATGCACCGCAATCCCTCGACGTTTTCCTCGTTATCTATCGCATAGCCTCGCTCTCGAATCTCGGCCAGCGCTTCGAACAGTTCGTCCGGGTCCGTGATCGTACGTTCCGTCTTCGGAGGCAGTCCGTTCTGTTCAACGATCTCTCGGACACGGTACTCGTCCATGTCTGCGAGGATCACTTTCCCGAGCGCAGTCGAGTGAATGGGTTGCTGAGTGCCGACGCTAGAGGCGGTTTCGACCCCGTTACCGCCGGTCGCCTTGTACAGGTAACTCACCTGCCCGTGCTCTTCTATCCCGAACTGTGCCACCTCACCCGTTTCCTCCGCGAGACTCTCGAGTTCCGTGCTGATTATCTTGTAATTCGGAAACTGGTCGCGAATGTGAGACGCGACGTCCAGGAACCGGAGACTCAACCGGTATTTGGAGCCGCCCTGGACCACCAACCCCTCTTCCTCCAGCGTCCGGAGATGACTAAAAATCGTGCTCTTCGAGTGGTCGAGCCTGTTCGCCAGTTCCGTGACGCCGGCCCTGTTCAGCTCCTGGAGTTCTCTGATGAGCGCACACGTAATACGGACAGCGTGTATCTTCCGTACCTCTTTGTTGGCCATAGATACCTATCCACATGCCACGGTAAAAAATATTTGCCTCTCGGGAACGATCTTCTAGCTGTCGCACTCGCGTTCCGGCAAACGCCGCCAGATAAGAGACGCTTTCCCTCGGGTAGCAGAGCCGTTCTGGGCGTCCAATTGGAATTACGTCCTCGACGCGCTAGCGTATAGTCGGATAGTCTGTTCGGGAGAGGAGAACGGAGATCGATCGGGTATCACCTCAAGGATATAATGGCAGACAGTCGTAGCATTCCGGCAGGGAATATCTCGTGAAACCGGCGGCGACTTACCCGGCCCGGAAGTCGGTCGTCGGAATGGTTGGACGGGCTGGCTTCCAGCGGCAGGCCCGGTTCGCTCCAGTAGCGGGGGTAGCCCCAGTAGTGCGGGCCTGCTTCACCCCGGAAAGAACGAGCGCGAATTTGTCTAGTGGCTCACCACTACGCGCCGGTGATCATCAGCAGGGCAGTGGCAAGGCGTTCCATATAACGCGTTTAACCCTGTTATACCATTCTCACCTTCGTGAGTTGGGCTACTATTCTACGAATAGTCACTTTAATAGTTATATTCTTATAATCAGTTCATTATCAGGCCAAATTATAGCAAGGTGAGCGTATCTAAACTATATAATACCTCACAAAAACTGTTCTCCAAGAGGGAACGGAGGACGGCGACCGCCAGTCAATCCGTGGCTCAGTTCCGGGTGTTCCGGATCCAGCAGAAGGGTAATAATAAGTAAGCGGGCGTCCTTTCACTCATCACTATGCGCGATGCAAAACCCAACTACGTCAACGGAGAATGGGTCTCGGCGAAATCCGGAGACACCGTCGACGTGACCGACCCCGCTGACACGACGGACGTGGTCAACACCTATCACTACGGGAACAAGGGGGACGCGGAAGCGGCAGTAGAGGCCGCCGCAGCGGCGTCCTCGGGCTGGGCCGACACGCCCGCCCCGGAGCGTGGGGCTGTCTTGCGGGAGGCGGCGAGCATCATTGAGGAGCGGAAGGTGGAACTGATCGAGTTGATGACCCGCGAAGAGGGCAAGACGCTGTCGGAGGCGGCGCCCGAGGTCCAGCGAGCCATCGACATCTTCTACTACTACGCCGAGAAGGCGTTCGACTCCGGTGGAACGGTCAAGGGCGCGAGCGGCGGTCGCACTTCCGTCTCGACGAAGCGGGAGCCGCTCGGCGTGGCTGGCCTGATCACGCCGTGGAACTACCCGATCGCAATCCCGGCCTGGAAACTCGCACCGGCGCTCGCGACCGGCAACACGGTCGTCCTAAAGCCGGCGACGCAGGCACCCGGGCCAGCTCGGGCGCTGTTCGAGGCGCTCGACGAGGCGGGACTACCGGACGGCGTCGCAAACTTCGTCGTCGGGTCCGGTAGCTCGGTCGGCGCGACGCTCACCGATCACGAGGACGTCGACGCCGTCTCCTTTACCGGAAGCGCGCAAGTCGGCCATCACGTCTACGACGCCGCGACCGACGACACGAAGCGCGCACAGGCGGAGATGGGCGGCAAGAACCCGACGCTGGTCACCGACAGCGCGGACGTCGACGAGGCCGTCGACATCGTCGGAGCCGGTGCCTTTGGCGTCACCGGGCAGGCCTGTACTGCCACCTCGCGCGCGGTCGTCCACACCGACGTCTATGACGAGCTCGTCGAGGGAATCGTCGAGTACGCCGAGGACATCGACGTCGGCCCCGGTACCGACGACCCCGGCATGGGTCCCCACGTCAGTGAAGAGGAGTTCGAATCCACGCTGGAGTACGTCGACGTCGCCGAGACGGAAGGCGCGACCCACCAGACGGGCGGGGACCGCGTCGACGACGGCGACCTCGCGAACGGGTACTTCGTCTCGCCCGCCGTCTTCAGCGACGTCACACCCGACATGCGGATCTTCCAGGAGGAGGTGTTCGGTCCCGTGCTGGCCGTCACCGAGGTTGACGACTTCGAGGAAGGACTCGAAGTCGCTAACGACAGCGACTACGGCCTCTCGGCCAGCGTGGTTACCGACGACCTCGCCGAGGCCCACGAGTTCATCGACCGCTCCGAGTCCGGCGTCGTCAAGGTCAACGAGAAGACGACCGGCCTCGAACTGCACGTCCCCTTCGGCGGGGTCAAGCGCTCCTCGACCAATACCTTCCGCGAGCAGGGCGACGCCGCAATCGACTTCTTCACCCAGACCAAGACCGTCTACATGAACCACTGACGGCGCTCGGCCGCGGAGGTTCCCGCTCGACTCGCGACCATCATATCGGAGCGATGACAGACGTCGTTCGTCACTCCGACCGACACCCCCGAGGTCTCCCTGGACCCCGATTCCTTCGAGACGCCGCTGACGCCCGACGAAGTCTGGACAGCCGGCTTCACGTACCAGATCAGTGAGGAGGCCCGCGAGGAAGAGAGCCAGATTCCGGACATCTATCGCGAGGTGTACGACAACGAACGGCCGGAGATATTCTTCAAGGCCACGCCGATTCGAACCGTCGGCCCGGGCGAGGCCGTCGGCATCCGTGAGGACTCCGGGTGGGACGTCCCGGAACCCGAACTCGCCGTCGTGCTCACCGGCACGGCTATCGTGCCCGAGGAGTCGTTTACCCACCAGGCCGGCGATCGCATCGCCATCGACGTCGAGAACGTCGACGTCCTCCGGTTCGACGTGGTGGAGACTGTCGAGTCGATGACTCACCCCCCGAGTTTGTCGAGACGGTCGCCGACGTGCCTCTTGACGAGCCCCGATGCCGAAGGTATCCGAAACTGACAGCCGTGTTCATGGACATCCTCACCGAGGCATGGGACCGGAAGGGTGGCGTCGGAAACGACGGTAACGGGGTCGACCACTAGAACGCTAGTCTCGGCGATCAGTCGTGAGGGCGCGGCGTGAAGGGGAGCGAGGCGGACGAACGGGTGGCGGCTGGTGACTCGACGCGTGCCCGCCAGACATCGCGCACCGGTCCCTCGGCGTCCTGGCGTGCCAAACCGGGACGGCCTCTGCCAGGGTTCGACCGCGTGATTCGCTCGCGACGGCTCCGTCGTCACTGTTGACCGTCGCCCGCCCGTGGTCGCCCGTGACAACAAACCCCTCGTCCATTCGGTCGATTGGGTGGTACGGCACGAGAACCGACTGCCACGACCCATCGACGCCATCGGCGAACGTTACCTCGTCAGCGAGGTGAATCGTTCGGACGGACGATCGAGCGCCACGGTTCGCCCAAGCGCGTCGAGCCCGGTCGCCTCGGGATAGCAGGCAGCGAGGTCGAACGTGGTAGCATCGCGTTCATCCGACAACTCCTGCTGGACGACGCGGGCGGTGAACTCGCTCCCGACGGCTTGTTCGTGACCGTTGACGTACGGAACGGAGTGACCCAGCGACCGGGCCGTGAGGTAGTCGTACCGTCGGTCGCTGAAGTAGTCACGGTCGTACACCGGTGCGCCGAGGTCGGCGAGGAACGACTCCTCGTGGCGCTGACGACCGTCCTGTCGGGCGGTACCCTGCTCGGCGTCGTGCCGGCCGGACTCGTCACCTTCGGGGGACGCTGTGGAAGCTCGTGTATCGAGGAGCGCGATAAGCAACTGTTCGAACGGCTCAGAACGCAGTACTGGAGCTCCGACGACTAACCACCGGACCGGAACCAACGAGTGTCGACCGTGGCTGGCCGGGTAGTGTTCAGATAAGGATTGAAAGGTGAGGCGGTGCGTTTTCAAAGTGACCTATGCCCGAAAACGCTCGCCTCAGCGGCTGTTTAGACGAGATCAACGTAGAGTTTGTGGAGCGAGAAGCAACACCGC
>Ga0208135_100333_pt1 | contig 31344 bp, 36 predicted proteins | sample AntDeeMetag02WF5_FD_184757 | JGI IMG/M metagenome (GOLD analysis project Ga0208135, IMG submission 184757) | Saline lake microbial communities from Deep Lake, Antarctica - Antarctic Deep Lake Metagenome 02WF5 (SPAdes) (version 2) | ecosystem: Environmental > Aquatic > Non-marine Saline and...
ACGGAGATCAAACGGAGCAAACAGAGCGCGTCGAGCGCACTGATGTTGGTGTCTCGCTGACCGTGAAACTCAAACGCGGAACCGGGACGCGAGATGAAGACCAGATCAAAGCCAAGGTGAAGGCGAAGACGCTGGAAGACGCCCGCAAGGATATGGAGACGCTTCGCGGGTACATCCTCGATCTCGCCGAAGACGTTCGTCAAATCCAGCCAGCAGACCCACACGAAGAGTAATTCTTTTGTCTGTTGCATAGAATTGTGTAACCATAGGATGTACGAAGTGTGCGGTGAGAAGGAACTCAAGGTCATTCTCGCGCTTGACCCAGGAGATTCCATCTCCGGCGTCGCGCGGAAGATCGACGAGAACCGGGAGACGATTCGGCGCGTCGTGAATCGCCTCGAAGAGGCGGGATACGTCGTGTACGATGATGGCCTCCAGCTCGTCGACCAGACAATCCGAGACGCCGGTCTCGAGTTCCTGACGGCGGCAACAGACATCTCACCGCCGTCGATCTCGGAGGCGTACGTCCTCCCGCAGTTCGCGGGTATGGAGTATGCATTCACTGCCATCGATGCGGTCTACGTCTGGACCCGCGGTGGCTACCAGGTCGCTAGCGACCCAGAGGACTACCCGCTGTTCATCGCCGTCCACGAATCCGAACTCGACGCCTGGACGGAGTTCTTCGATCGGTTCGAAATCCCGACTTCAGAAGAGCGCCAGCCTACAGAAGATCTCGACGGCACCATCCAGGTCGTTCTGGAGCCACGGTCACAGATCGAGGCCGAGATGGTCGACGGACGGCCCGTCATCCCGCTCCAGAAAACCGTAGCGTTCGCAGATGAGCATTACGCGCATTTCCAGTCCGCACTCGACATGCTCGACCGTATGTACGACGACATCGACACTGACGCGAACTACCGTCCAAACTGACTGAAGACCCTTCCTTCACGAATCGTCGTCGTTCTACCCGCGGAGCAGTACGTTCATTTCAATTCCCCACTAACCATCTTCTCATGCCTGCCAACGTTCTCGTCGCCTTCGACGGCTCCCCGCTTTCAGAACGCGCGCTCACATACGCTATCGAGACCTTTCCGGATGCACCCATCACATCGATTTACGTCATCAATCCTATCGACTCGGTTATCGACGTGGAGGCGGGCGGCTTACCAGTCGCCAAAGACTGGTACGAGAATGCGAAAGAAGAAGCAACCAGAATCCACGCGACGGCCACGGACCTCGCGGCGGAACGGAATACCGAACTCGATACCGTCACGGAAGTCGGCAAACCGGCACAAGCGATCTTGAAATACGCTGACGACCACGACATTGATCAGGTCGTCATGGGCAGCCACGGCCGCTCAGGAATCAACCGGACGCTCCTCGGAAGCGTCGCCGAGACAGTCACCCGCCGAGCACGGATCCCAGTGACGATCATCAGCTGAGTTGTGCGAACCAGAAGGACAGGAAGGCCCTCCAGGGTATCGAGGACCCGCTTCCGCATGCGGTCGGACAAAGACACAGTGGCATACCCACAATGCAAAATCAACATACAGTATATGGAGAGATCGCGTGACCGTTACTGAATCACCCCCGCTATCGACGTGTACTGTCCAAATCGAACGACGAGGCGGTCGCGGTGAAGCGGGAGCGCGAGCACTCGAACGACACCTCCGGGACACACCCGGCGTCCACGACGTCGACATCTCGTTCCGAACGGGGAGCGCTCGAATCACCTACGACGAGAGCGTCACCTCGGAGGAGCAGCTTCGAGAAACGGTCCGCGACCGTGACGTCACGATCCAAGACGAGCCTGACACGGCAACCGACGAGGTGACCACCGGCTCGGAACTCAGGCAGGAGGCAGTGTTCGTCGGTCTGACGCTGGCCGGCATGGTGACCGGCTTGGCGACAGGGTGGCTGGATGGGCCGTCACTCCTCGGGTGGGCTGGCTACGGCGTCGCGTATGTCTTCGGCGGGTGGTACGGGCTCAGGGGAGCGATCAAGACGCTTCGCCACCGCGCGGTCGATATCGACCTGTTGATGATCGTCGCTGCGCTCGGCGCGCTCTCGATTGGGGCCCCGTTCGAAGGTGCGATGCTCCTCTTCCTGTTCTCACTATCGAATACGCTCCAACACTACGCTATCGGCCGTTCGCGTCGGGCGATCAAGTCGCTCGTCGAGATGCGGCCAGACGAAGCGCAGGTCCTGCGTGACGGTGAGGAGGTGCCGATTCCCATTGCCGAGGTCGCAGTCGGTGACGTGTTCGTCCTCCGACCTGGTGACCGAATTCCACTCGACGGCGTCGTTACGTCCGGCGAGGGAACGGTCGATCAAGCCTCGCTTACCGGCGAATCCGTCCCCGTGCCCAAGGAGCCCGGCGACGAGGTGTTCGGCGGGACGATCAACGAGAGCGGGAGCCTCGAAATCGAAGTCACACGGCAAGCCCATGAATCGGCGATTAGCCGCCTCATCCACATGGTCGAACGCGCGCAGAGCGAAAAGGCTCCGACACAGCGGCTCATCGACCGTCTCGAACAACCGTACGTCCTCGGCGTATTCGCACTCACAATCGCAGCTATCGCAATTCCGATCGCGCTCGGGAGCGAGTTCACGGGGACGTTCTACCGCGCGATGACGCTCATGGTCGCCGCCTCGCCGTGTGCGGTCATCATCTCGACGCCCGCGGCAGTCCTCTCAGCAATCGCATCCGGCGGGAGGCAGGGCGTGCTGTTCAAGGGCGGCGAACACGTCGAGACCGCAGCACGCATTGACGCGGTCGCCTTCGACAAAACCGGCACACTCACACAGGGCGACACACAATTGACCGACGTATTCGTCCGTGACGGGACGGCAGACCAGACGCTGACCGAGGACGCGCTGCTTTCCATCGCGGCCGCAGTGCAAGCCCGTTCGGAGCACCACCTCGCTCGTGCGACCGTGAGGGCGGCAGAAGCCCGGTCACTTAGCGTCGCTGACGCGGAGCGGTTTCAGTCAGTCGCCGGGAAAGGAGTCAAAGCAGAGGTCGAAGGCACAATTACCCATATTGGAAATCGCAGTTACTTCGAGACCATTCTCGGAGACGCGACAATCGATGGCCTCGAACCAGGCCTTGAGCGCCTCCAAACCTTAGAGGCAGAGGGGAAAACGAGCGTCCTCGTCGCCCGAGAGAGCTACGGCGAAGTCAGCGTCTCGGGGTGGCTCGCATTCACCGACACCGTTCGCCCTGACGCTGCCGAGATGATCGACGACCTCCGCTCGCTCGGGGTGAAGCACATCGTCATGTTGACGGGCGACAACGAGCGCGTCGCACAGCGCATCGCCGACGAGGTCGGCATCGACGAAGTCCAAGCGGAATTGCTGCCGGAGGAGAAAGTGGCGACCATCGAAGAACTGGTCGAGCAACACGGGAACGTGGCGATGGTCGGCGACGGCGTCAACGACGCGCCAGCGCTTGCCACAGCAACCCTCGGCATAGCGATGGGTGGCGCAGGGACCGATGTCGCCCTCGATACTGCCGACGTGGTACTGATGGGCGACGACCTCAGCAAGATTCCCTACGTTCTTGGCCTCGGACGCAGGACCCGCCGGACGCTTACCATCAATCTCGCCATCGCCTTCAGCGCGATTGCACTCATGGTCGACACTATCCTTCTCCGAGGTATCCCACTCCCGCTCGCAGTGGTCGGTCACGAGGGCTCGACGGTCCTCGTCTCCCTGAACGGCCTTCGGTTGCTCGGCTTTCGTGGGTGAGCACTTCACGGGGCGAGACACGTGTTACGATTCAACCGGTCTCTGATTTTTGGGCCGTTTTGTGCGTTCTACTTCATCGACGTGCACCTCTCCCACACCTCGACGCACTCCATAATTGGCGAGGGATTTTACGGTGTATTCGAAACGATTCCAATGGATTGTAAAGCGAAAGTGGTCCCAATAAGAACGATATCCAGCACGACGACAAGAAGTCCGAAGCGACGAAGATTCGACGTGGCAAAGCCCTGCCCGACGACCGCTCCAACGACTCCGGTCTGGAGCGTCTGACCAACGAACCAGGCCGCAAGCAGCGAGACGGAAGCAGTTGAGACGGAGGCCATACCGAGCACGCCCGCACCGTGTATGACCGCTCCCAAGACCACTCCGAACCGTGCACCAGCGCGCCAGCCAGTGATCGACCGACTAGACATGAGCCACACGACGAGACCAGTAATCAGGAGAAATGAGAGATATCCCAGTGGGATACGCAAGAACATCTCTTCTGGAGGGAGGAGGAAGGAACTGGGTTCGAAGAAAACCCAAGCAAACACGCCTGCATTCAGAAACAAATCGACTCCGAGAGTAGCGATCCATCCAACAAGCCCCACGAGTAGTAGTCTTCGACGAGATGGCTCCCCAGACAGAGACGTGATTTGGGACCGTCCCCCCTGATTTTCCATCACGATTTATCTGTACAGGGGGAGATAGTAAAACCCCCACGCAGCTCTTAACGATCCACATCCGAGTCTGCGTGACCGATACGCGCCGTAAAAGCAGGACGATGCCCGAAACACATCAAGGATTGTGGGGTCAGACACGGCTTGTTAAATAATATTGTCATGTTCGTGGATAGGGCCCATAAGCCGGCGCTCTAACCCTCTTGTTCAGCAGAGCACAGGCCGTACGTTCCAGTATGAAGACGATTCACCGGTTCCTAGTGGCTGCGGGCTTCGTCGTACTGTCTGGCATCGTGAGTTTGATTGCCGCTCCATCGCTCCCTGCTGCCCTCGTTACGAACTGGGATGCTGCTGGCGACCCCAACGGAACGATGCCGAAGATGCTCGCCCTCTGGCTCTTCCCCGCCCTATAGAATCGAGTGGCCTAACACCAAAGCAGCGTCTCGAACCACCGAACACGCGCCTCATCATCGCCGGTATCGTGACGATCAACGACATGGAGACGCTGCGAGCGTGTGTCGCCTACGAGAATGCGAATCAGGGACGTGTTCAGATACTCCGCCGGCTTGAACAGCAGGCCAGCGAAATCCGCTCACAAGAGGACTGACACAACATTCGGGAATGTCTGGCGGAGCCTTAGTGGGTGGTGGCTCGAATAATTGACCCACCGTATTAGGAACCAGAATATTATAGTTCAGACTATTATAGTCTGGTTTCTAACTTCGGCGCACATATGTATCTCCCATGACCTCCGCCTCTTCAATCTGTCCGATATCGTTGGCGTTTTCGAGAGTAGAACCAACCAGTAACGCCGGAATCGCCCGCAATCGAGTGAATTCGGCGTCGATGACTGTCCGGAAGTGACGCAATCGTCTGAGAGTGATCAGTCGAATCTGTTCACGGATACTGCAGAGGATCAACAAACACTCATCAATAAACAGGCTGGTGAACGCTGTCTTTTCGAGAACGAAGAGTCAGGCGATTACTGAATCATTGCTCGGTTACAGGGGTTTCCCACGAAAGGAGTACTCCAGAACCAACGATGAGGACAACTCCTCCGACAGCTAGCGCAAACAACGGGGACACATAGTCCGAGAGGACACCACTTCCAAGCTGAAATGGAACAACGGCTAAGCCGCTGACCATCGCCATGGCGCTTAACACGGTTGCGCGTCCGAGCGTTTCGATTCGGTTGTTAACATATTGTCCAGCGAACGACCGCGTAACGTCCGATAGCCCTCGAGCGAATAGGAACGTCGGAAGCGCGAGTATGGGAACGAAGTACATTCCGACCAGTGCTGCACCGACGATGAATGGCAGGACGATGAACCACGTCTGGATCCCGATGAAGTCCTTGATCGCGCCGGTATAGTAGCTAAGTACCGCACCGACGAGACTGTACGCTGCGTAGAACCACCCCAGAAGTGATTCGACTTGTTCAGGGGAGACCCCTAAATCGACAACTACGGTCTGGAATATTGGTTGGAGAAAAACGAACACGAGGTAGGTCACAGCGGCGTAGAGAACGTAATAATAGAGGATGAATGCCCTGAGATTCCGCTCGGAGAGCGCCTCCTTAACGATACCAACGGTTCGGCGGAAGCTCAACTCGTTGGTGTCCGTCTTTTTGTACGTCTCAGGTTCGTCTAGTGTGAGCAGTACCACGGCGCCGAACCCAGTAACTGCAGCTGCGACGAACCATGGGTACGAGAGATCGATACTCCCGAGATACCCGCCAACAATAGCTGCACCAGCACCAACCCCAAGAGCTGCAGATTCTCCTCGCCCCCGAACGTGTGCAAACTCGTCTTCCGAAAGGTCGTCTGTGAGCGTGTCGTATAACCACGCATCCTCACTCCCTGATCTAAAATTGTATCCCGCAGACCAGCAGACATAGAGAACCGCCAATGCGAGAAACGACTCAGAAAGGCCAATTCCGAGAAGCGTTACAGCGATCAGCACCGTCCCGATAAGTAGACTATTCCGTCGACCAACGCGATCCCCAAGGTATCCAGTCGGTATTTCACCGAGTAGTGTTGTTAGATTATATATTGCTTCGAGGATTGCGATTTGCGTGAAGTTGAGTCCTTGTGCCAGGAAGAAGAGGTACATTATTGGCCGATAAAATTCGACCGCTTTGGTGGACTTGTAGAGATAGTATTTGATGATACTGCCACGTGTAGACTCTTTCGAGAGAGATCCAGAGAGACTACTCATTAGTCAGACATCGATAGAAGAGACTCAATTACGTTCCGTTATTTTGATTCTGAGAAATCGTAATAAGAGGGTCCGAAGTAGCTCTCAACGTAAGATTGCATATACGAACAAGCCCAAACGTTCCACCAGGAAGTACCTAATTCATTTGATCAAGTGTAGAAATCTGAGGAGATGGTGTCGCAGTCACGAGCTGTCCGTGAAGCGATGTAAGAAAGAACCGATGTATCCCCTGTTGGTCCAGATTATGCCTATCAGTTCGCCGTAGTAAATCGTCTTCTAGTCACGGAGCCTCTCCGCCAGAACCTCATATGCTTGGCCCACATGCGCCGGTAGATTTCCTCATATTCTCCGGCACCCACTTGAATATGTAACCTCGATTACGATAGGTCTATATCATCTCTACAATCACCACGTACTATGGAAATCGGGCTCGTCAGCTGTACGAAATCAAAACGGGAGGAGTCAACAACGCCTCGCGACCTCTATGACCCATCAGCGTACTTTCGAAAGGCACGCTCGTATGCAGAAACGCATCACGGTGACTGGTACATCCTTTCTGCGAAACACGGTCTCCTTGATCCTGATGGACCTGCTATTGACCCCTACGACGAGACGTTAACACAGGCACCAGTCGACCAACGACGCAGGTGGGCGGCACAGGTCATATCCCAACTCGATGAGACGGGCCTGCTCACATCACAAACGACCTTCGTCATCCATGCCGGGAAAGCATACTACGAAGAACTTCTCCCCTTGCTCATGGAGCATCCAGTGGACATTGAGATTCCGACTGAGGGCCTCATGTTCGGTAAAACCCTCGCCTGGTACAACGCCCATTTATGAACAAGCAAGAAGATTGAACAGACATGACACGAGCCAACGATATTGACCGTTTATATGGACTTCTTGCTGAGCTTGAGGAGAGGGTCAACGGGAAACAGAAACTCAAGGACTGTACCGGCTACATGAACTGGCCTGACCGTGGCGTCTACTTCTTCTTCGCTCCACAGGAATATCGAGATGTAGATAACCAACTTCGCGTTACCCGCATCGGAACGCACGCCGTATCGGAGGGCAGTAGTACTTCGCTGTGGGACCGACTCCGAACACATCGAGGAGCGAAGCGGGGAACCTACGAAGGCGGTGGCAACCATCGAGGCTCCGTTTTCAGAAAACGCGTGGGTGAGGCCTTCGTCGAGCGTGAGAGCTTACACGACGAGTATCCTTATTGGGGAGAGGGATCAAGTGCAAAGCGAGAACGCCGTCTCAGCGAACTCGAGATGGAACAGCGGGTAAGCGACTACCTCCGAGATCTTCCGTTTCTCTGGGTCGATATTGACGACAAACCGAGTGCCGACAGCCAACGAGCCTACATTGAACGGAACACGATTGCACTTCTCAGTAACTACCAGCGAGATGCTATTGACCCACGTTCAGATGATTGGCTTGGCACATATAGCCGAAGCGGAAAAATCACCGAGTCTGGGCTATGGAACGTGAACCATGTGGATGAAGAATATGACCCGACATTCCTCACTCATCTCGAGGAATACGTGAATGAGACGTCCACTCCCTAAGAACTAGGCCTGAGAGCTCACCACGTACGTTGCATACAGTTTTTCGATCCCCGAGAGGGGGTGAAGGCTCCAGATCGAGCCTTCACCGGACGGTGAATTTACATTAGCGAACGGCGTTCTATAGGAAGAAGTCTGCGAATGAAAGAGGGGTACTGCGATCTATCGCCGCTCTTCTCGAAGTTCCTCAGTATCTCAGTGGATGCCCATTGCTTCGATCTGTTCCTGATACCGATTCCGAATGGTGACCTCGGTTACCTGCGCAACGTCAGCCACTTCGCGCTGGGTTTTCTTTTCATTACAAAGGAGCGACGCCGCATAAATAGCCGCAGCAGCAAACCCCGTCGGAGACTTCCCAGAGAGCAAGCCCTGTTCTGCGGTTTCGTCAATAATCTTATTTGCTTGCATCTTCACCTCCTCGCTCACGTCGAGTTCTGAGGTAAACCGAGGCACGTACTCTTTTGGGTTAACCGGTTCCATCTTGAGGCTAAGTTCCTTCGCGACGTACCGATACGTTCTTCCAACCTCTTTCTTTTCAACACGGGATACCTCAGATACCTCTTCAAGACTCCGTGGAATACCCTCTTGGCGACACGCTGCATACAGGCAGCCAGTCGCGACCCCTTCGATGGACCGGCCTCGAATCAAGTCCTCACTGAGTGCGCGCCGATACGTGACTGATGCGACTTCGCGGACCGAACGGGGAACGCCAAGCGCAGAGGCCATCCGATCAATTTCTGATAATGCGAACTGGAGATTGCGCTCACCCGCGTCCTTGGTCCGAATACGCTCTTGCCATTTCCGTAAGCGGTTCATCTGGCTCCGCTTTTCCGAGGAAAGCGACTGGCCATAGGCATCCTTGTTCTTCCAGTCGATGGTGGTGGTCAATCCCTTGTCGTGCATCGTCTGTGTCGTCGGCGCGCCGACGCGCGACTTGCTCTGGCGTTCGTTGTGATTGAATGCACGCCACTCCGGTCCACGGTCGATCGTTTGCTCTTCGAGGACAAGCCCACAGTCCTCACAGATGATTTCACTCTCATCCCCGCTCGTAACGAGGTTCTCAGACTCACACTCCGGACAGGATTGCGTTTCCGTTTCCTCTTCGCTCTCAGAGGCACGTTCCTGTTCATTCTCTCGCTGTCGATTCAGACGAACCATTTACTCTATTCTAGAACTGCTGTTCGACTATCTAATAAGTATGGGACGAACAGAGACAGGGGCCTCTCAAAGGGGCTCGCTAGTGGTGCATCAACGACAAGGGGAGGACAGATTCTGCATTCTAGTGGGTCATCGAGTGGACACTCCGCCTCGCGACCGACACACCCAGCGATGTAGACCAGTTCGACAGTCCCTTGAGTATCTTGTTGGGGGCTCTTATAGAGAGAATACACGAACTTTGAGAACTATTACCGCGAATTTTTATACGCCCCAGAGGAGTGCGGCGTGTCCTGAACTGACGCAATCGGCGTGAGCTCGATTCGTTGAAAACTATGGCTACGACCAGTTACTCGTCGGTCTCCTTTGAAAAGACCGACACCCGACGCGATGAGATGCACAGTACCATCGAAGAGTGGATCGACGACCTCGTCGGCCACGTCGACGATGCACAAGCAAGTGAGGAGTTCCAGGAGTGGTTAGACGTCCAGAGTCGCTTCCACAACTATTCGCACCGAAATACACTCCTAATCAAGCTCCAGTATCCTGAAGCAACGAAGGTCGCTGGCTATAACACGTGGCGGAACGACTTCGATCGGCACGTCCAGGAAGGCGAAGAGGCCATCTGGATCTGGGCACCGATCATCACCAAGCGATGTCCCGAGTGTAAGAATTCGCCCAGCTACCACGAGAACATCGATTGTGAGTACGACGAAACGCCTCCGGATGAGTGGTCAAAAGGTCTCGTCGGGTTCAAACCAGCACCAGTCTTCGACGTGTCCCAGACTGAAGGAGAACCGCTTCCCGAACTGGAAACGGCAGCACAGGGCGACGCTGACGGCCTGGTGCCAGCGCTCAAAAGGGCAGCTGGTGAACTTGGTGTGACGGTACGCATCGTCGATGCAGATGACTGGGACCATGGCGACGCAAAGGGAGTCTGCAAGTACCGGAGCCTACACAACCTCCAGCCAGTTGTCGAAGCGAAAGCCCGAGCGAACCAGGCAGATCTCGCGGTCACGCTGATCCACGAGTACACCCACGCGCTGCTCCACTTCGATATCGAAGATGAACCGGAGCGGGCAAAACGCGAGGTCGAAGCAGAAGCCGTCGCGTACATCGTTGGTCGATATTTCGGACTCAACACTAGCGGATCTGCGTTGTATCTCGCTGCGTGGCAGGGCGATGACTCGGAGGCGATTCAAGAGCGCCTCGGTCGAATCAGTTCTACCGCTCAGGAGATTATTCGAGCACTCGGAGAGTGACGATTCCGATAATCTCAGAAGCATTACTCACAGTCGCAACTGATCTGGTGAAGGTCCAGATGCGTTTAAGTGCGGGTTTTCACGCCGTCAAAGGGTGACGGCGTGCGCGAATTTGCCACGCTGATTCAACAGAAATCATGACTGAGCGAACTGACGACGTCGAGATACAGAACAAAGACGAAACGGAATACGAAAAGCGAGTATATTCACCAAATGGTGGAGTTGTAGCATCGACTCCTGCAGTTTCGGCACCTGGTAAAGGCGTCTCGCAGCTCACCATTAATGAGGGTTCGTCTCAGGACGAACTCGAGCCTCGTACTGAGCGAGCACGAACCGAAGAGATGGACATCTCGTTACTGCAGAAGGGAGGAATCTACGAGATTCAATCGAAGTCGGGGAACATCTACGAGGTCGACGTCGCGAGTGAGACGTGTACGTGTCCAGATTTCACGAAGCGAAATCCAAGCGGTGGGTGTAAGCATCTACGACGAGCCGATCTCGAAATTCGGAGAGAGAACGTCCCTCGTCCCGATGGCCGTCTTCCGACGACGGGAGACATGGGTGAACAACTTTCAGCGGAAATTCGCGAGCTGGAACAAGAGATCGAAGCACGCAAGGACCAACGACAGAAGCTCGAAGTCACGTTGGCTGTTATCAAAGAGCTCTCGATCGGTAGATAGCATATTTAACCAACAATTCTAAGATATTGGTAATAGTGTTGGTTAACAGAGACCTCATAAATGTTTGTATGTGCTGGTAGTCAACCAGATTATCATAGGCATCGTGCTCTCCGATATTGCCCTTTAACGCCTTTTTTCTTATAAATTAGAGCCCGGATTCGTAGTATAACCAGTCAAATATACTAGAGGGTGGATTTAGAGCGCATTCGCGATTTCGTCGGCTTGCGTCAAGCCATCGAACTTCGAGACGACGCTACCATCTTCATCGAGCACGATCGTCGAAGGAACAGACCGAACACCGTACTTGTTGGCCTCCGCTACCTCCTCCGTGGCGTCCATCTTCTCGAAATCGATATCGGACCGGTCAGTCGCAAGAGACTCGAGGATTTCCGCCTGCTGGGGACACTGGCCGCACGAGGACGTGGAGAACTGGGTAATTTGCGTCATGTGTGCATCTGCGTTGTATCCAAACCGCCTACTTCAATATTTACGTTCTCGATGGAAGTTCGTTAGCTCGCGAACTCGTCGAAGCCGACCTGCTCGCCGATGTCAATCTCCTTGATAACCTCAGTAGAATCGTTCGCCGGATTGTTCACCTTCTTCGAGACGGGATACGCCCGCATCTGGTCGGCCGGATAAGGATCGAGAACACCCTGCAGCATCTCCTCGTCGCTGGCGGTCAACCATGTCTCTTCGTCGGATTCCTCGAGTATCACCGGCATCCGGTCGTGGACGTCGGCGACTACCTCGTTGGCGTCGGTCGTGATGATAGTCACCGTCTCACGAGTATCGCCCGACGGTTCCTCGTACTGCTCCCAAACCCCTGCGAAGGCGAACGGCTGGTCGTCGGGACGAGTGATCCGATAGGGCTGCTTCGAGCCGCGTCGGCCCTTCCACTCGTAGAAACCGTCCGCGAGGATGAGACACCGCCGCTCCTCAAACGCGTCGCGGAACATCGGCTTTTCGGCGACCGTCTCCGCGCGAGCGTTAATCGGCTTCGGGGAACTCGACGGATCGTCGACCCACGACGGGAGCAGGCCCCACTCGAGCAGGTCGATCTCGTCAGGCGCGTTGTTCTGGATGGTCGCCAGCTCGTCACCGGGTGCGATGTTGTACCGCGGTGTAATTGGTTCGACCGCAGTCGCGCCGAACTGGTCTTCGAGGACCGACTGCGGAACGAAAAGCGAGGTTCGGCCACACATACCTGTTCCTCAGGACCGAGTGCGTATAATTCCTCTCTCGACTACTGCGCGGAACAGCGCTCTTCGATCGTCCAATACAGAACTTCGACCGCATCTACGAGTAGGTCGGTGCGAGCCCACTCGTCGACCGTATGCGACTATGCGGACGTTCCAGGACCCCAGATGATTGCAGGGATGTTCGCGTCGTTAACGAAGTTCCGCTGATCCGTCGATGCCTCTTTCCCTGCTACCGCAGTCGGAACGTCCGCAATTTTGGACGCGTGGTTGCAGACGGTTTTCGCGATCGGCGAATCGGTCGGGATTTCGGCGGCTTCGTACGTCCGCGTTCGGTCGACGGTCACATCGAAGCTGTCGTCTCCTCTCCAACTGAGAACGCCAGAGTGAGCGTCCCGTCGATCCCCTCTTTTGCTAGTTCGCTTGCGGCGAGCATTCCGGCTGCAATTCCGGATTTCATGTCGCCAGCGCCGCGAACGTAGACTCGACCCCCATCAGTATCTACGACACCCTCAAACGGATCGACGGGCCACCGCTGGTGGTCGCCCGGTGGACGATGTCGGTGGGGCCATTCAGGACAAGATGGTCTACGTCATGAGATTTGTCGCCGATGATTGCGAGGACTTGTGGGCGGTTAGGGAACGGATCGTGAATCAATTTGGCATCTATACCTGCATCGCTGAGCCAGTTGACGATGAACTCCGCGCACGTCCCCTCGCGTCCAAGAGGATTTTGTGAGTCATAGGAGATGAGACCCGCAGGGAGGATTCCCACTTCTTCTGGTGATACTGAAGCTGGACTGTCCATAACATGAACTACACCAGTTCATCAATAAGGATAGTGCCGATAGAGGACTGTTTTGTATTGGCCAGAGATTCTGTTAATGGGTTCAAATAATTCGCAGATTCGGTCTGACTTGGTGAACAGAGAGCGTGTATGTATCGCGCTTGCTATTGACCTTCCCCATTGTTAGTGGAAACTGCGTGCTGAATAGAGGGCGCGAATCGGTCATAGGTTCAGGGAAGGGAGACGTACATCGTCTCACGTTGTACGTCTGTAACTGTGGAAGATGTCACGGATCGATTCTAAAGTTTACTGATGCCGATTCCTGCTCTCATCTGTTCTGGATGCAAGAGAAATTCGCGTGTGGTGTACTCGTCGCGTATCTCTTTCCAGAGCGTACTCACTCCGTTCCACCGCTGTACCCCAACAGAGACATGGCGTTCTCGAAGGTCCTCGGTACGTCGTAGACGCGTCGCCTTCTCTTGTTGATCCGTAGTGTGCCGTTCGATGTCGTGAAATGAGATAATCCCGTCGTCGCCAACCAAGCGGCGGTACATCTCGAAGTCTTGGCTGAAGTCGCGTAAGCTCTGCGAGGAGCGCGTCGACGAGTAGCCATCCGTGGCGGTACTATGTACTGCCGGTTGGCGACCCGGAGAAGTGCATAGCGGGCCGCGGTCTCTTTCAGATGGCGATGTACTTCTGGACAATCTCCGAGTCCTCAAGCTCTTCGGACCGCACGTCGTCGACGACCGTACCCTTCTCCATCACGTAGCAGTAATCGGAGGTGGTGGCCGTGAACTCGAGGTTCTGCTCGACGAAGAAAATGGTCGTGCCGAGCTCTTCGTTGATATCCCGCAGCGTCTCGCCAATCTGGGTGACGATGTTGGGCTGGACGCCCTCGGAGGGCTCGTCCAGCAGGAGGAGGTCGGGCGAGCCAATCAGCGCCCGGCCGATGGCAAGCATCTGCTGTTCGCCCCCGCTCATCGTCCCAGCGTTCTGTTGCTTGCGGTTGGCTAGCCGTGGAAAGAACTCATAGACCTCTTCGTAGTGGGTCTCCTCGGTCCGGTCGTTGACCGTCTCGCCCATCCGGAGGTTTTCCTCAACAGTCATCCGGGGGAAGACATCCCGGCCCTGCGGGACGTAGCCGATACCCAGCCGGGCCCGTTCGTCGGCGGTCTGGTCGGTGACGTCCTCGCCCTGATAGGTAATCCGGCCGTTCCTCGGTGAGAGCAGGCCGATAGCCGTCTTCATTAGCGTCGTCTTACCGACGCCGTTGCGGCCGATCAGCGCGACGAGGTCGCCCGATTCGACCGTCAAAGAGAGGTCCCTGAGAATGGGTGTTCTGCCGTACGCTACCTCGACGTCCTCGAAGGCAAGCTGTGGCTCGGTCATGCTTCCTCCTTCCCAAGGTAGATGTTCTGGACGCGCTCGTCAGCCTCAATCTCTGCGACGGTACCTTCGGCGAACAGGCGCCCGTTGTGGAGGACGGTTACCCAGTCGGCGATCTGGCGCACAAAGTTAATGTCGTGCTCAACGACGACGATCGAAACGCCCTGGGCGGCCAGCGACTGGATCAGGTCGCCGGTCTCCCTGGTCTCCTCGATTGACATCCCGGCCGTCGGCTCGTCCAGCAACAGTAGCTCGGGGTCAATCGCCATCGACATGACGATCTCCAGCCACTGTTGCTGGCCATGCGAGAGGTTGTCGACAATGTCGTCGCCGAGTCCGTTGAGCTGGGCCAGCTCTATGAGCTCGGTGATCCGCCCGTCGACATCGGCGGCGTGGCGCTGGACCGGAATCCGGAGGTTCTCCCGGACGGTCAGGCTGGGGTAGACGCTGATGTTCTGGAACTTCAGGCTAATTCCCCGCCGTGCTCGCGCATAGGGCTCCAGATTGGTGATTTCCTCGCCCTGGAAGTAGATCGATCCCTCGGTGGGCTGAAGCTGACCGGACAGGAGCTTGAAGAAGGTACTCTTACCGGCGCCGTTGGGGCCGATGAGACACCGAAGCTCGTCGGCTGGGAGTTCGTAGTCGACGGAGTCGACTGCCCGGAGGCCGCCGAAGTCCTTGGTGAGGCTTTCCGTCCTGAGGACGATGTTCTCGTCCGATTCGTCGTCGATGTGGATCGCGCTAGTCATGAGTTATCACCGCCGAGGAAGGGGATATCGAAGCTGTTCTCCCAGCTGTTCTTGACCGTCGGAATGATCCCCAACGGGAAGAACAGGACCACCGCGAGGAGGATCAGTCCCATTACGATGGTGGAGAACTCGCTGCTGACGCCGGCGAGGTAGTCGTCGAGATACCGCAGCCCGAAGGTGCCGATGATGGCGCCTAGTAGGGTCGCCCGGCCTCCGACCGTGATCCAGATCACAGGTAGTGCGGCGAATGCCAGGCCCATGATTGGCGGGCTAATGAAGTTGCCTTGAGCGGCGTAGAGTACACCGCCGAGGCCACCGATGGCACCCGAGAGCGTGAACACCTGGAGCTTGACGAACCGGATGTCGTAACCAAACATCTCGGTGCGGTCCTCGTCCTCACGAGTGGCGACCATTACGTGGCCGTAGTCGGAGTTCACCAAGTACCGCAGGCAGAGGTACAGCACCACGAGAACGACGACCACGAGGTAGTACATCGAGACACCCTCGAACGCCACCGCGGTGGAGCCGAACCCGAGCGTAATCGACGGGATGCCAGTCATGCCGTTGTACCCGCCAAGGGCGGCCTCGCCGATGGTGTACTGCTGGCCGGCCGTCCGGGAGAACAGCAACTCCAGGATGAGCGTCGTCGCCAGAGTGATGATAGCGACGTAAACGCCGCTGACACGGCCGTAGAACATGAAGTAGCCGAGGATGGCGGCGAAGGCAGCTGGGAGGAAGATCCCTGCGAGGAGAGCGAGGTTCGTCCCCCCTGTGACATCGATTAGGTTGATCCCGACAACGCCGAAAATGTAGCCGCCGAGCCCGAAGAAAGAAGTCTGGCCGAAGCTGAAGATGCCGGTAAAGCCCCAGATGACCGACAGGGAGAGCGCTAGGAAGATCCAGATGAAAAAGCCGGTCGTCACTAGCACGCGGTACTCGTTCGTGAAGAGCGGATAGGCTAGCACCAGTAGGAGTATCGCGGCGAAGCCGGCCCAGAACTTCGGCGAGTTGCCTACTGTGTGAGGTCCCTCGAACGGGTCGACCAGCGACTGTAGGCGCCCGTCTGCCGGACTCGGTTGGTCGGCGGTTTCGTCGATGACGGGGTCGCGTTCGTTGCCGCTCATGATCGCTCCTCCAAGTAGGTCGTGATTCCCTGTGGCAGCAGGCGGATGATGACGATCGCCGTCACGAGCAGCACCACGCGACCGACGAGCGTCCCAAACAGCTGGGCGCCGAGGCTCCGGATTGCCGACAGCGACAGCGCACTAACAAAGGTTCCAACGATCACGTTCGTCCCGCCGACGATGACGGTCACGAAAGCTTCGATGATGAACCCAGTTCCCAGCGTGGGGACGATCGACACCGTCGGCGCGAACAGGCCGCCGGCGATACCGGTGATGAACGAGCCGAAGAAGAACGTCCCCATGTAGATGTGGTCGGTGTCGACGCCAAGGCTGCGCGCCATGTCGTCGTTCTGCATCGTCGCTCGCGCTTTCAGCCCGTAGTCGGTGTACTGGAACACGAGATAGACGACGCCGAGCAGGGCTAGCGCCGTCATCGTCATCACCACGCTGTACATCGATGTCGAGACGCCGGCGATCTGGAGCGGGCCGAATGGCGTCGGCATGCCCGGATACCGCGCCCCGAAGACAAGTAGGGCGGCCTGGATGAGGATCAGGCTGATTCCCCAGGTGGCGACCATCGAGTCAATCAGTCGTTCGTAGAGGTGCCTGATGATCAGCCGCTCAAGCGCGAGCCCCAGCACGCCGGAGGCGACACCGCCGATAAGAATCGCGGCCGGAAGCGGCGCCGATAGTTCGTGGTAGGAGATTGCCGTTGCGTAGGCGCCAACCATGATGAACTCGCCGTGAGCCAGGTTGATGATACCCATCATCCCGAAGATGATAGCCAGCCCCAGTGCGGCGAGAATCAACACGCCGAGGTTGGCGAAGACGATCGACAGCCAGTCGAGAACGGTTGCACCGATAGTCATGCTCGGTTGTTACTCGCCAGGAGTGACCTGTTTGGTCGTGGGATCATCCCAAGTACTCTCACTTTTGAGGGAGCACCGCTCTTGGAGCCAGGTGGGCTGGATCCCCTTGATGGTCTTGACCTCTGAGAGCGAATGGTCCTCTCCCACCCGGAAGATATGCATGTCGTGGTTGGTGTGGTGGGTCTCGGGATCAAGCGTGACGTCACCTTCAGGGGCATTGACTTCCGGCCCGTTTTCGAGTTGGGAGTTGACCTCCTGCTGGTCAGCGGTACCGGCCTGTTTGACGGCCGCCTGCCAGAACTGAATCGAGAGGTACTGGCTCTGAGCGTGCTGGTTGATGTACTCCGTGTCAGGGAACTTGTCCCGGAAGTTCGAGACGAACTCTTGGTTACGCTCGCTGTCGAGTTCCTCCAGATAGTTGAACGAGACGTGCATGTCCTGGAGAGCCGGTGGCGAGAGGGTCTTGTGTTCGTAGGAGGCGCCGGCCTGTACCGTCGACCCCATGGGTTTCTGGAGACCCTGAGAGTTTGCCTGCTTGAAGAACTGGACGTGATTCGCGCCGACGAGGAAGCTCATGATCCAGTCTGGATCTTGGTTCTCGATTCGGTTGATGCTGGAACTGAAATCCGAGACCGAAAGCGGGATGAACTCCTTGTTGACGACAGTACCGCCCATCTCCTCGACGTAGCGCTGGGTCCACAACGTCGAGATTTGGCCGAAGTTGTAGTCGGCCGCCATCACGTAGACGTTGTTCCCGTACTCGCCGAGCATGTACTCCACGAGCGGCCGGACCTGCTGGGTAGGGACCGGCCCCGTCAGATACGTGTACTCATCGCAGACGCCACCCTCGTACAGCGCCGGGTAGAAGTACAGCTGCTTGTTTTCGTCGATGATGGGGCGAATTGCCTCCCGGGAGGCACTCGAAATACCGCCCAACAGCACGTCGACGTTCTCCTCGAGGATAAGCTGGCGCGCCATACTCTGGTACTTGTCGTTGCTCGACTGGGGGTCCTTCTGGACGAGTTCAACGTCCCGGTCGAGCAGGCCGCCATTCGCGTTGATCTGGTCGACCGCCAGCTGCGTCGCCTTGGCCATTGGGTTACCGTAGACGGCCAGCGCGCCGCTCTGGTCGACTAGGCTACCGACCTTAATTGATCCGCCGCCGCCCCCACCCAGCTGATTGATACAGCCCGCGAGCCCCGTGGTCAGGGCCAGGCCGCCTGCCGTCGCTCCCTTCAGTACGGAACGCCGACTCGAACTCGTATCAGAACGGGAATTGCTCGTACTGCCCTCTGCACAGCGTTGGTTATCCCCTGTCATGGGTCAATCTACCAAATCCGATGGCATCACATAAACCTTCGTCTTTTACCTTTTAATCCTGATACGTAAACATCGGGGAATGGGGTGCTAGTAGCGGGGAGAGCAGGGAGCCAGCCGGTAGTTTAGTACAGCGTCGTGAGTTCACCGAAACGTTGAGGAAGTGTTTGTAACAGCCGGCTGTCGCTTCTATCTGTTCGCGATAGACTTTGTCGTCGATGGGGAGGAATCATATTCATGGCGCCCGGTTCGTCTGTAAACGGCTTTCCCGCTGCACCTCCTATAAGTAGAATCGCTCTTCGACAGGCGAAACAGGCTGATGTCTCGGGGACGTGCAAAACTCTTCAATCTCCTTAATGGCGAACGACTCTATCTCTCGAAGTTCGTGTCCTTGAGGCGACTCGCCAGATAAGAACTATTAGCGATGTCACACGTCGGTTTCCTGGTCACGGAGTGTGCGACGTTGAATCTTACCGGTGGTAGTTGTCGGGAGGTCGTCGACGAATTCGATTTCACGAGGGTACTCATACTTGGCTAGCTGGTCGCGGACGAGGTTTTGAATCTTCTCACGAAGCGTATCGTCACCGACGACGCCGTTGACAGGCTTGACGAAGGCTTTAATGATTTCACCGCGCGTCTCGTCCGGAACCCCGATGACAGCGGCTTGTTCGACACTCGGTTGTTCGAGAATCACGCTCTCAACTTCGCCCGGCCCGACCCGATACCCGGACGTGATAATGACGTCGTCGTCACGTGATTTGAACCAGAAGTAACCCTCTGCATCTCGATATCCCAGGTCACCGGTGAGATGCCAGATGGTGCCATCTGGGCTTTCGACGCTCGCCTTTTCCGTCTTCTCGGGTTCGTTCCAGTACTTCTGGTAGATGACCGGGTCGTCGCCGCGTTCGACTGCGATCATTCCTTCCTCGCCGTCGTCAAGTCGTTCGCCGGTCCCCTGGTCAATAATGGCCACATCGTGACCAGGGACTGGCTTGCCCATGCTGCTGGCCTGCGCCGGGAACCACTCCCGGCAATTGGATACGACAAGGTTGGCTTCCGTCTGGCCGTAGAGCTCGTTAACGACGACGCCTTCTAGTTGGTCCTCGGCCCAGTCGAGAATCTCGGGCGTCAATGGTTCGCCGCCAGAACAGATAGCTTCGAGATTGAGGTTGTACTGCTCGGTCGGGTCGTCGACGCTCATCATCATCCGAATTGCGGTCGGCGGGAGAAACGTGTCGGTCACGTCGAACTCCTCGCATATCTCAAAGGCCGTCTCGGTGTCGAATCCGCCCATCGGATAGCCCACGACCGGCTGCCCGTAGTGCCACGCTGGAAAGACGAGGTCGCCGAGTGCGCCAATCCACGCCCAGTCTGCCGGCGTCCAGTAGACCGACTCGAAGACATCGAGCTCGAAATACATGTAGAAGGCCGGGCAATGGCCGGCCCAGAGGCCGTGGCCGTGCAAGACGCCTTTCGGCGGGCCGGTCGACCCGCTCGTGTAGATGATAATGGCCGGCGTCTCCTCGTCGGTGTCGACGATGTCGAAGTCAGTATCGTGGCCAGTATACATCTCCTCGAACCGTTCGACACCATGGTCGGGGTCGTCGGCGTCGACGGCGACAACGTGCTCTAACTCCGAGCAGTCTTCGCACACGTCTTGAACAGTATCGAGCACCGATTCGTCCGCAACGACCACGTTCGCCCCACTATCTTGGAGGCGATATCGGAGTGCGTCGGGGCCAAAGAGCACCGACAACGGCAGAGAAATCGCCCCCAGTTTCCAGCACGCTAGGTGTGTCAGCGGATTCGCCGGCTTCTGTGGGACGACGATAGCGACGCGGTCACCGCTCTCGATTCCCCGCTCTCTGAGCGCGTTGGCAACCTGATTCGACAATTCGTCCAAGTCGCGAAAGCTGTAGGTCTCCCGTCGCCCGTCGGGGTACGCCTGGTGCAGAGCGGGGCTCTCGGAGTCATCGTGTTTGCGGAGCAGATCCCACGCGAGATTGTACTCATCGGGGAACGCCCATCTAAAGTTCTCGTGGGCCTGTTCGTACGTCTCGTATTCGGGGCTGATATGCCAAGTCACACCAAGCAGTTTTGGTTCCTCCGATATAGAACCTTACCTCCATAGAGAAGTCACTCGTGAAGGAAATCCGGACTGTCACATCAGAGGACTTCTGGACGACTTCGGAGTCCTTGATCTCTCTGGGTGCGAGGTCGTCGATAATCATCCTCTTCTCCAATACGCAGCAGTAGTCAGAAGTATTAGGTGAAATCCAGATTCTGTTCGACAAAGAAGAATGTCATCTCCATGTGGATGTCTTTGAGCGTCTCGCCGACCTATGGGACGATATTTGGTTGGACCCCCTTTGGACGGTTTGTCCAGCAAGAGGATTCCTGGGACGCTATTCAAGTGCAGGTGCAGATTCCGGCGGCTGGCGAGGATCGGCGATTTGTTCGTAGGCGTACGCCATCTCAATGAGTTGTTCTTCATGATGCGGTTTTCCCAGTAGTTCGATGCCAACGGGACATCCCTCGTCGGTAATCCCTGCCGGGACGGAGATGGCTGGACACTGGGACTGGGCTCCGATTGGCGTGTTCGTGGGGTAGTTCGCCGTCGTGTACTTGTCCCCGAGTTCTGCGATCTTCGGGGGGACGACTTGAACGTCCGGGAAGAGGATAGCGTCGAGATCGTTCGTAGCGAATGTATTCATGATGTCACGACGGAACGACTCCTGGCCGAGCGATTGTCGCCAGAAGTCAAGTTCCTCTTCAGGAACGACATTCATTTCAGCGATTGCTTCAAGGAGGACGAGGGATTCGTGGTACGCCCCGGCGTCACATATCTCGCGGACGGAATCGTACGGGATGTCGTCCCGTTCCTCGAGAAAGGCATTCAGGTGGATCGTCGCGTAGTACTCGTACACCTCGGTATCCTGAATCTGCTCCTCGACATCTGCAATCGACACGGGGTCGACCAGTTCGGCCCCGGCCTCGCGAAACTGTTCGAGGCGCTCTTCGACGAGGGCATTGACCGGAGCGGCATCTGGGTTGTCGTCCGAGCCGAACCGTTCGCGGAGGACGCCGATGCGCTTGCCCTCCAGGCCGTCTTCGTCCAGGTAGTCGGTGTACGAATCGACATTAGTGTAGGCATTGATACTGGTCCACTCGTCCTCCAGGTCGTATCCCACAAGGACATCCAGAAGGCGGGCCATGTCTGTTACTGTCCTCGCCATCGGACCGGCGGTATCCTGTCGCGTGACGATAGGCGAGAGTCCAGTCCTGCTGATGAGGCCAGTAGTGACTCTGATTCCAAAGAGGTTACAGTTCGCAGACGGGACTCTGATGGACCCACCGGTGTCTTCCCCGACGCCGACGACACCGAGATTGGCAGCCACGCTGCTTCCGGTACCAGCACTTGACCCCCCGGGGTCTCGACTCGTGTCGTAAGGGTTCTTCGTCTGGCCGAGTTCCGACGAGCGACCGAAGTACGCCGCGGCGAAGTCGGGGAGGTTCGTCTTCGCGAGCACGATTGCCCCCGCCTCTTTGAGTTGAGAGACGATCGTCGCATCCGACTTCGGAACGTAGTCCGTACACGCCTCCGAACCGAAGGTCGTTCGGAGGCCTTCGGTTTCTGCCTGGTCTTTGACTAGGACCGGAATTCCGTGCAGAGGACCCACGAAGCCCTCTCGTTCTTGCAGTTCGTCCAGTTCAGCCGCGCGGTCAGATGCTGCTTTGTTTACCGTGATGATGCTATTCAGTTCCGGGCCATTTCTGTCGTACCGATCGATCCGGTCCAGATACCGCTCAACGAGTTCTTGGCTCGTGATTTCACCCGCCTCCATGGCGTCGTGGACATCGTCGATGGTCGTCTCAATCAAGTCGAACGCCTGTGTCATTACTATGTGGGGTGCGTTAGCACGGAGTTATTATATAATTTCGGGGACTGCAAGTTCACCTATCGCCAGTCGGGAAAAGAGCCGAAGTACACGACGTATTCTGGAGTTTCTTTCCGAAAGGTGCCGAGCTTGTGCACGAGGGCTAGGCGGAATATACGTCGATTCACAATACCATGCTGTTGATGAGCACTCAAGAACTACATCGTCGTTCATCACCAACCGGACAGTTGGCCTGTTGCATGCATACTCTATATTCAGCGCGGTGGCTATCGAGCTACCGTACATGTAATAGTAAACGCATGGTACAATCACACTACGGACTTATCGCTCCGATTTCTACCAGCGGCCGATGAATTGTACACCTCCAGTTCTCATCGACTCTTGCCGTGGAATTCCCCGAATGCGGTGATACTGGCGTCTGTTCGCTCTGCAAGATACGCTCTGATATCGTCTTCCCGCCACCCTAACGGCGAGACGACGCTCTCGGCCGCCCGCAATAACTCCTCCGCGTAGAACTCTGCATCGAACTCGTCAGCCTCATCGGCCAATTCCACCCGCTCGCGCGACTGCTTCGAGTCATCGACCACGACGTACGAAACACCCTGTCCCGGCTGAATCCCACGTCCATCGTCAGCTGCTTGCTCGAGCGCGGCAACTGTCCGCGTCGTGTGCGCGTACTCGTTGACCGTCTTCGATGTTCGCTGTTCGATGACCAATTTCGCCGGGTCGACCTTTCCATTTCGTAGCTGAGAGAGTGCACGCTGGAGTCGGTCACAGACCGCTTCCGGCGACCGCGTCTCGTCGAGCACCGCCACGAGGTCCTCCTGGATGTCCTCGATGAACGGCGGCGTACTCCGCTGACGACACTCGATGCCGCGATACTTGAACTCGCGCTCATCACCCTCTCCCGAGAGCGTGCCGAAGTACTTCGTCAGCGCCCCCGCACCGCTGTTCCGCTGCGGAACGAACGCGACCCAATCGTACGTCGCCTCGTACTCTAACCGAATTCTGACCGCGTCGGAGATCTCCTCGGCAAGTACCTCCAGCGACTCCTGCTCGACACCCTCGCGCGGCGTCACCCAAATGCTATCGACGATTCCGTGAACGACGCGCCACCCGCCTGCCTCGAGGGCGTCCTTCGCCTCCAAGAGGATCTCCCGGGCGAAGGCGTTGATTGCTTCGTGGCACTCAATGCGGCCGAACTTCGCGTTCGAGAAGCCCTGGTACCCGAAGCAGGAAACCAGAATCCATTTGATGGCGTCCGACCTTCCTTCGAGCTCCTGCTGACGTTTCTCGTCGTCCGTCTCTCGCAGTTCGGCCTTAATCTCGTCACGGTCGTCGATGAGCGGCTGCAACACGTCCGGCAGATAGCCTCGCTCGTCGCAGATACTGTACCCGAGGCCCGGAACGTCTTCGCGACCCGGATGGCACTTACACCGAATCTTGTCAGGGCTAATGTTCCGCGTGCAGATGATATTTGGATACAGCGAGGAGAAATCAAGTTCGTGCACCTCTTCGTGGAGGCCGACGTCGGGCGCGAAAGTGAACCCGCCACGGTCGGCCTCGTGGAGCTGGCGCATCGACTTGAAGAACTCCGGACGCCACGCATTCCACGGCACCAAGACGTTTCGCTCCAACGCTTCTCGAATCTGAATCGCGGTCAGAACGTTCCCGATCGATGCCCAGCCCAACTCCTGAACGGGTTTCCACAACTTGCTGACGAGGTACAGACAGCCCGCGAGGTTCGACTTACTGTAGAGGAACGTGTTGCTCCGGTCGATGATGGCTCGGCCGGGGACGTTGTACCGCGCTGCGGAGTGGCCGACGCGTCCGTAGCTCGTATAGGTGGACGCTCCGGCCAACTTCTGGAAACCCGGTCGCCGCCCAAGCTGGAGATCGTAACCGACATTCTCGGCCATGTCGTGCAGACCGGCAAGGAGTTTGACTGAATCCACAACGAGTACGTCCGGGTCAATGCGGTCGATACGGTCCTCGATTTCCAGAAGCCCAACGTCTGGCGATCGGCTAATCGTCTTCCCACCGACTCTCAACGAGGGGAGCTCTGTCTCGATGAACTCGTGCGGTAGCCCATCGATTGAGAGCGTCCGAAGCTCACGCGACGGAGCCGGGTCGAGCCCGTTTTCCAGACAGTACCGGAACTCGCGAGAGAAGTCGACGTTGAAACATTGATACTCGCCAGGGTTGCCCCACTCGTGAATCCACCGTGCCATCCGCGAGACTTCCTCCACGCTCATCAACTCTACGCGGAGAACCTCCTCGGCATCGTGGCGGAAACCCGGCCGCCACTCCTCGTACATTGTCTGAATCACGGTCGGAAACTTCTCTAAGGCACTCTGGGCGTCCGAGAGCGAACTGCTATCTCCCTCACCAAGACCGACGTAGAACGTCGGCGTGTACTCCGGAACCGGCTTGGCCTTAGCACCGTCCTTAGTGAGCGACCACTCGACTACCTCGCGGTCAAAAAATTCGATTTTGTACGGCATCGGTCGATTCTACGAGTCCGATTGCTCGGTTGGTTCGTCCTCCGTAGCCTCTGAGCACTGGCCTTCGAGTTCCGCTTCGAGGTCCTCGATGCGCTTTTCGTGGGCGAGCACCATTGAGAACAGCGCTACGACCATCGGGTTCGGATGGTTCAGATAGCCGCCCGCGTCCGCGTGCTGGCGAGCGTCCTCGAACAGGCGGTCGAACCGATCTTGGTCTGGACGGCGGAGCGCTCGCCGATAGTCCTGCCAGTTATCTTCCAGCGACCGCAGGACGTCGCGGTAGGTTGGGTTAGTACGACCCATTTGCACTCACCTCCTGAGGCGTCTCGACCGTTCCGTGTGCGGATGCACGGGCCTGTAGCACGCGCTTCCAGAATGTGAGCGTCGTCTGGACCATTCCGCCCTCCATCGGATAGACAAGCGTTTCGAACTCGTCGCCCACGAAGCGCGGCCCAAACTTGGTCTGCTTACACGTAATCGTCTCCGCAGCGGCCGCCGACAGCGGCTCGGAGAATGAATCTCGCTGAGAGCGTGTCACGAGCACGGGAATGTTGTAGCGGTCAGCGACGTCTGCGACCGTCGCTAATGCCCGCATGAACAAGTCCTTCGGTTCATCAGCGTACGTCTCGGCTTCGCGGTACAAGCGGTCGAACGTCGGACAGATGACCAGCGTCGTTTCCTCGTCCACCTGCTCGGGAAGTTGTCGGACGAGGCGGAAATGCTGATGAGCAGTAAATGCTCGTGCGACGTGGATCTGGTCGAGTGTCCGCATACTTGGGGCGAGCGACGCGAGCGACTGCGTGACCGCGTGCCCACCTGCGTCCACCCATACTGCTGTTCCATCGTTCAGCAAGAGATGGTCGAGGACGAGCGAGTGAAGTGGCCCGGTTGCTCGCTCGTCACCGTCCATGTCGAGTAGCCGGACTCCAGTACCCAGCTCGGGTAGCTCCGGTTCTGGCGTCCCCCCTGTCTGTGAGTTCGTTCGCATATCTACTGGTTCTCCGGGTACAGGGTTAAGCGTCGGCGCGCGTCTTCCAGAACTTCCAGAATGAGGGGCTCTCCCCAGAGCGAGACGACTGCTGGACTGAGTCAGCTATTCTCTGACGTTTCCAAAAGATTCCGAAACCGAGCGGTACGTTCGATCTCGGCTCGTTCCCTCGGCCTGAATCACGTCGTACTGATCCATCTTCGAAAGGTAGTTCCGTACCGTCCGGTCGGTTTTCGGGTCCTCCATCCGCGACTGGTATTCCTTGTAGAGGTCGCTCGGCGAAATCTCGTCGTGCTCCTCGATAATTTCGTAGAGCGTCTGCTGGTGGGGGGTCAGCGTGTCCACGTCTTTCTGGTGGCGTTCCGCACGCGCCTGCGGCATTGCCTCCTCCACGATATCGTCAGTAATGCGCGTCTCGTAGTTCTGGTGTGCCTGTCGGGCAGCCGTGCGAAGGATACTGAGTGCGACACGGGCGTCGCCAGCGGCGGCGTTAGCGATGGTCGCAAGCTGGTCACGGTTGACCGCACCCTCCTCGAGACCGGATTTGGCGCGGGCGTCCATAATCGAGATGAGCTCGTCTGAACTGTAGCGGTCAAAACGAACCCGTTCGCAGCCAGTAAGCCGACTGGTCAGGCGTTCATCAGCGTTGGCGAACAGTTCCTTCTCTCGGTTGGCGACAAGGAGCATCGAAAACTGGGGAAGTTCGTGGAGGTGATAGAGGAGTCTTTTTTCCTCGAGTTGGTCAGCCTCGTCAAGGATGACAACGCACGGCGGGCCCTCGTACTGGCGGAGGCGGTCGTACAATTCGTCGCGCGGTGTGGATTGGCGATGGATATCGACGTTCTTCCCAAGCCCTTCAAGGATACTGTAAAGGGTGCGGAACTCCGAGAAGTTCTGCCAGCAGTTGACGTACTGGTACTCAACGTCGAGGACTTCTTGGCGGAGTTGTTCGGCGGTATACTTCGCGAGACACGTCTTTCCGACACCCGACGGCCCAACGAGCAGGGTCGTCTCAGCGGGATTACCGTCGGTGAGCGGGGCAAGAATTTCGGTGAGATGCGTAACTTCTGCGTCCCGATGCACGACCTCTCGGGGTACGAAGCCAGTACGGAGGACACGAGCATCGGTTATCATAGATCGCGGTATCAGGTGCATCAGATATAAAGAACGGTGGTGCTTTCCGGAATTTCCAGAAAGGGTCTCACACTCTTCGCTGAGTTACTTGCCGACAGTCCAACTGGCAGGTTCGTATTCCACAGGGAGCTCGTCGGTTGCGAGGATCTCTGCAATTTCCACGGCGGTCAGGTTCCAATGTACGTCCGCGGTCACCAGCAACTCTTTGAGCGCGTCCTGGCCAGGGTTCACACAGTTATCGCCCGCAAGTCGGGAGTACCCTAATCTTGGGACTGCTGAGGAGATGGAACCTCTCGAACTCGTTTACTTCGTCACCCAGCAGACGGAATTCACCCTGATCAACAACATCCTACAGCATCCTGATCAGCTCCCGTCAATGTACGAACTCGAGGAGCTCAACCCCAGTGTCAGCGACGCCAGCGTCTACAAACACATCCAGAAGCTGATCGGCGCTGGCATTGTCAAAGAGGTTGACCTCGGTGACGATGAATGTCGGCAGGATTATCCGCGGAAGTTCTACGGACTCACCGAGGAAGGTCGCGAGTTCCTCGACGTTCACAACCTCATCGCGGCTGAGGAGACGCTGCAACAGATCTACGAGACAATCTCCGACAAGCCCGAAAAAATGATTAAGTACGAGAACGTACCACGACCCGGCGAGCTGTAGCTGTTCGCGTTATGAAATCAATTGGGAGCGAGTTCCCTGGCCAGATGGTCGACTCCCCTTTGAGTCGGCACAGTAGCAATACAGAGGTCATTCTGAAACGGCAGTCTGACACGCGTTACGGTTATCAGACGAACTTTCTCGCGTTAGAGCCTGATCTGTTCTCCATCCTCAGGAACTGTGGTCAAGCTTTATTGCGATCTCGGAGATCGTGTTGCCGCGTTCGGCGGTGGCGAGGACCCCGAGTTCGATGCTCCTGAGCACGTTGTAACGCAGTACGAAATTTTTTATAAAGAAGCTTCGAGTAGTGTTACAGCCAGCGGATAACAGGAGTCGTTCAGCTGACTTAACCAACAAAACTATGGATTGGGGTTCCGTGTTGGTTAACAGGGAAACAGTCGATGACTTATGATCCACCGACCCCACCGGCGAACCTTCCAACGGATTTAGTCAACACTCTCAATGAGTCCACTCCAGAACAGCTTCGGGACGTTGCCATGTACGCCGAGGAGCTAGCCGAACACAAGGAACGCGAGGCCCGTCTTGAGGAGGAGGCGGGCCAAGACGAAATGGAGGAACGACTAGACAGTCTACCGGATGACGTCCCCGCAAAAGCAACGATCACGACCAAGGAAATCAATGGCAACCGTTACTACTACTGGCAGTGGCGAGAAGGGGACAAAGTCTGCTCCAAGTATAAGAGACCAGTCAACCCGAACGAGTAAAGCCGGAGGGTAAAGACACCCACCCCACGTTTCCGTCGTAACTGGGGGTCGGTAAACGGGGGAGGGCTGAAATTGAGGTGACCACACCCCCCACGTTTCCGTCGTTTCTCCACGACGGTGTAGGGGAAGTTAAAGCTAGTAGGGTTCAGCAACCGATAAAATTGGATTAGAGACCCTCTAGAGAAATCCAATTTCCACTATAGATAGATTAAAGTAGTGGAAACGAGAAAAGCCCATTAAGTGTACTTCGTGAACAAAGAAGATGAAGTACTTCGTCACCTCAGGTGAAACGAACCTCTCTAAACAGTCCTTGAAACGGCCGTATGTGGGCTGTTATGCAGTTCTCGTCTTGATTTCCTCATTATGAACATCCTCTTCGACTCCCCTCCCTTATCGCTCAAGGGGTACGACGGAAACGTGGGGTGTGTGGGTGCAGCATTTAAGAGTCCTCCTATGCCGCCGCCACCCGATTTTCTGGGTCACGTCGGAAACACGGTTCTGTTATCAGTAATCTAATTCCACCGATTTACGGGATTTTCCCGCTGATATCGGGCAAGTAACGTCGGAAACGCGGGGTGGTCTCCTCCATTAGATTTATACTCTTCCCGCTCACACCGTGTGATATTCAATGACGTTCGACTCTTCACCCAGTTCTGTCGACGATCCGCTCTTTGAATCCGGGCATCGTATCTTCGCGAACAAGGACCTCCTGAAAATCGGTCACGTTCCGAAAGCTGACCGGATCGTCGGTCGTGACGAGGAGATTTCTAAACTCGCAAAACGCCTTAACGGTGCCGTCCACGGGTATTCCCCAGAGAACGTGATGATCTACGGGAAAACAGGGACTGGTAAATCCCTTGTTTCAAAGCACGTCTGTCAACGCGCTCAAAATGCCGCTCAGGATGGCGTAGAGATTGGGACAGCGTATATCGACTGTGCAGAAGACAATACCGAAACTCAAGCCGTCTCCTCTCTTGCGGCAAAATTGAACGATGAATCCATTACCGGAATTACCGTTCCCCACACCGGTCTCAGTACGTCGAAGTATTACAAACTCCTCTGGAAGACACTTGACGCGCAGTTTGATTCTGTGATCATCATCTTGGACGAGATCGACCTGATGAACGACGATAGCGTTCTAATGAAACTCTCACGAGCTGAGGAAGCAGGAAAAATTAACTGTAGTGTAGGCGTCATCGCGATTAGTAACAAGATTCAGTACGTCGATAACGTCAACGAGCGAGTGAAAAGCAGCTTCCAGCACAAGGAACTGTTCTTCAAACCGTACGATGCGAATCAGCTTCGTGAAATCATGCTCAATCGGGAGGACGCCTTCCAAGACGGCGTCCTTTCCGAGGACGCGATCCCGCTCTCAGCTGCTTTCGCTGCGCAGGAACATGGCGACGCTCGAAAGGCGATCGACATTCTTCGTCATGCTGGGGAAGTCGCCTACGAGGCCGGTGCAGAACAAGTGATGGAGGAGCACGTTCGGCAGGCCCAGCAACACGCTGAAAAGGATCGGTTTAGAGAACTCGTGAACGGTGCGCCCTCACAGGCTAAGGCCGCGCTGCTCGCGTTGACCGAACTGAGCGTTAACTCCAACGACGATGCCTTCCTCACGAGCCGTGTGTACGACCAGTACGAACGAATCTGCAATCACTTGGATATGGACATCCTCTCCGTTCGACGGTTCCGCGACATCCTAAAAGAACAAGCGTTCCTTGGTGTCGTCGAGATCGAGAAGATCAACAAGGGGAGTGCAGGTGGGATTCATCTTCAGAATCGTCTCATCGAAGACCCTCAAGTCGTTCGTGAGACGATCCTCGAGGACAGTCGGATGCAGGACTGGGCTCGCGAGTAGGTTCTCTCTATCGATCGGTTGGAGCAGACGACGGAAATCCGGGGTGGGGCGTAAGGAAACGACGGAAACGAGGGGGGTCGAAAATTACGACGGAAACGTGGGGTTCGATGGAGACGTCGGAAACGTAGGGTGGCGGGTCAGTTCGCTACGACAATTCGCTGGTGGACCCGAATGAGCTAAAAGTGGTGTCTTCCAGCGTTGAGAGTTCCCGCCAAATCCCTGTTCGGTCCCAGCCAAGCGGTGATAGCACGCTCTCGACAGCTCTGATGAGTTGTGTCTCATAGTACGAGGCGTCGTAGGTCTCGATATCTTCGTGGGCAGGGGAGACACGGTCCCGCGAGGATTTCTCGTTGTCGACGACCACATATTCGATATCCTGTCCAGGACGGGAGGTCCCGGTCGCGAGCCCGTTTGTGTGCTACCACGTTCTGCGTATTCTGGTAGCCTTCGAGTGATCGAAAAGTAGGAAGGGTTATACGTTATCGAAGGGACTTCGAATGAGGTTGATTATGGGGCGCTGACTGCCAACGAAGCGTACTGTGTATCGCTCCTTGATTTTCCCCTCCTCAACAGAGCCAGCTACTCAGCAGGAGGCAGAGAGTACCGCTGGCAGTACCCGAGGCCGTGGTCGTCTACAACCGAACCGGTACACTCCGGACACGGTGCAAATTCATCAGGCGAGGTCATCGAAGCCTACTTTCGTTACTTCCCGAACGAGTCGAGAGGGTGCTGCCTGAACGCCACAAAATAGTCACTTTCTGTATAATTTGACGGTCAGTCTCGGCTGCTCCCACGAAGTAGATCGAGGAAGTTCCAATTCACCGCTT